>MDTB01209093.1_pt1 | contig 13455 bp, 14 predicted proteins | sample 811161 | NCBI WGS metagenome assembly MDTB01 (sample SAMN05326650, study PRJNA326480) | marine metagenome | isolation source: seawater | place: Mediterranean Sea | collected 2009
AAATTGATGAGCAAATTGAGATAAATTCTCATTATAGAGGTTACTTAAAAAAGCAAAAAGCAGATATTTTAGCTTTTAAAAGGGATGAAAATTTAAAAATACCAGAAAGTATGGATTACGATCAATTTTCTGGCCTATCTAACGAGGTTAAGGCAAAGTTTAAGGAAATTAAGCCAAAAACTATGGGTCAAGCTCTAAGAATCGATGGAATTACCCCTGCTGCTGTATATATTTTGTTGTCACATGTTAAAAGAAAGTCTATTAAGCATATAGCTTAATGGAAAATCAAATTATAAATTCTTATTTTAGAATTCCTATCCTTAATGTTTCACGTGAAACTTGTAATGAGCTAGAAAGCTTAATCACCATGATACAGAATAAAAACAAGCAAATTAATATAATAAGTAAAAAAAACGACCAAAAAGACATCATAAGAGAAAGACATATAGTTGATTCAGCACAAATCATTGATATTATTGATTTAAATAGTAATACAACCTCTGATATAGGTTCTGGGGGAGGAATGCCAGGGCTAATTGTGGCTATTGTAATGAAAAAGTTAAAAAATGAAATGAAAATTAACTTATATGAAAAAAGTTACCACAAATGTGCTTTCTTAAAAGAAGTTTCAAAAAAATTGAAATTGAACACAGAAGTTATTCAAAAAGATATTTTTAAAGTTAAAAATATAGAAACAGGAACAATTATGTCCAGAGCTTTTAAACCAATGCCTACAATACTAAATTTGGTTAATGAAAATTTCAAAAAATATAAAAATGTTATTTTTTATATGGGTAATACCGGCAGGAAAATTTTAAATGAGACTCTAAAAGATTGGGATTTAGATTACGAAGAAAAAAAAAGTTTAACAAACGATAAATCATTTATTTTAAACGTAAAAAATATAAGAAAAAAAAATTCATGAAAATTATTTCAATAATAAATCAAAAGGGTGGGGTAGGCAAAACAACAACAGTTATCAATCTAGCATCTGCCTTGTCTCAACAAGGAAAAAAAATTTTAATTATAGATCTTGATCCCCAGGGTAATGCTACGACAGGTTTAGGATTATCTAATACAGATGAGTCAGATCAAACTATCTATGGCATTCTTAACGGGACCATGACGATTTCCAATGTTATTAAGAAAACAAATTTTCAAAATTTAGATTTGATTACATCTAACGTTGATTTATCTGGATTAGAAGTAGAAACAGCCGGTGACACCGATAGAGCATTCATATTAAAGGCTAAATTAACCGCATATTTAAACAATTCTGGAGGATTATATGATTATATTCTTATTGATTGTCCTCCATCCTTAAGTTTATTAACGGTGATGGCTTTGGTATCGTCCAATTCGTTATTAGTACCACTTCAGACAGAATTTTTTGCTTTGGAGGGTCTAACTCAGTTAATGAAGACTATTGAAAGAATAAAAGTGAATTTAAATCCTAATTTGGAGATACAAGGAATCCTTTTAACCATGTATGATAGAAGAAATAAATTATCATCACAAGTTGAGCAGGAAGCTAGAGATTACTTTAAAGAAAAAGTTTATCAAACAGTTATTCCACGAAATGTCAGATTATCAGAAGCACCATCACATGGTGTTCCAGTATTGATATATGATAAAAACTGTCCAGGTAGTAAGTCTTATTATAGCTTTACAGATGAGTTTATTGTTCGAGAAAATAAAATTGGGAGTGCAGCTTAATGAATTCAAAAATTAAGAAAGGTTTAGGAAGAGGTTTATCATCATTAATAGGAGAGACGAAAGTTGAGACTAAAACTAATAAGTTATCTCTTAGTGAGATTATCCCAAACAAATATCAACCAAGAAAAAATTTTGATGAGGAAAATCTTAATGACCTAACAAATTCGATAAAGGAGCGGGGAGTAATACAGCCAATTATTGTTAGAAAATCAAATTCAGATAATTCGAAATATGAAATTATTGCAGGAGAGAGAAGATGGTTGGCAGCAAGTAAAGCAGGTTTGCATGAAATCCCAGTTGTAGTTACTGATGTAGATGATTTAAAATCTTTAGAGTTTGCCATAGTCGAAAATGTTCAAAGACATGATTTAAATCCTTTGGAGGAAGCACAAGGCTATAAAAGATTAATCGATGAGTTTTCTTATGATCAAGAAAAAGTTTCAAAATTTATTGGTAAAAGCAGAAGTTATATTACAAACACTTTAAGACTTCTTAACTTGCCCAAAGAAGTTATTGAACTTGTTGAGACAAAAAAAATTACTGCTGGGCATGCAAAAATTTTAGTTGGATTAGATAATGCTACTTTTGTCGCAAATAAGATAATTGAGAAGAAGCTATCTGTAAGACAAACAGAGAGTTTTGTTAAAATTTTCAAGAAAAAAGGCCAAAGTCTTACAAAAAACAAAGATATTAATATAACTGCACTTGAGCAATCTATTATAGATAATATTGGCATTAACGTAAGTATTAAAAATAAAAAAAATAATAAAGGAATAATTACTTTTCAATATAAGGACCTAGATCAGTTAAATAAAATTATTGATATTATTAAGAATAATTATTGATAGGTTCGGATTGTTTGAAAATAAAGTCTAGCAGAATATTTATTGAGTTTTCGTAATTTTTTTTAATTAATAATTCAGTATTACCCACACTTTCTAATAATAGAGAAATATTTTCCTTTGTTAAAATCTGAAGTTGATGTTTTATCAATTCTTTATCTTTCCAAAATATTGGTGGTTTAAAAGATGCTATGACTGATTCTAAGTTTTTGTTTTTAGATGACTCACTCTTTAGTTTGGCCAGTCTTTTAACTTTTGATAGAAATGTTCTAATTATTAAAATTGTTTCATCATTGCTAAAATGATTTTCATTAATGATGCTTATTACTTTTTTTTTATTTTTTGCCAAACAAAAGTCTACAAGTTCAGAGTAATTATGATTTTGAGATAAATTTGTTAATTTTAAAATATCTTCAAATTTAATTTCTTTTTTATTAAGAGAATAATTTTCAATCTTTGATAATTCATTTTTTAAATTTTTTCTATCACCACTACTTCTTTGAATTATGATATTTAATATTTCTTGAGAAACAGGTGTATTAACTTTTTTAAAATAATCTTTTGCTATATAAAGCAGGGATTGGTAATTATCTGCATAAAACGGCACACATACTAACTTTTTTTCTTTTTCAAAAAAATTTCTCAATTTGGATTTTTTTTCAAGCTTATCTGCAATTAAAATGATTTTTACATCATGATTTTGCATCTCTGTTATTTCAGCTATTGTTTTGTGAATTTTATCACTAATTCTTGATATAATTATTAGTTTTTCGTTATCAAAAAAAGATTTTGAAAAAACATTGTCAAAAAGAATTTTTTCATTCTTTAAAATTTCATTTTCTTCATAATTATATATACTACCCTTAAATTTTTCTTTAAAATTTTTTTCTATAATTTCATTTTTTAAACCCTCATTTTCACCATATAATAAATAATAATTAAAATTATCAGTATTAACCTTATTAAATTCAAAAGATTTATATATCACTAAAGACCCTGTAAATAATTATTAAAATCAAAAACAATCTGATTAGTTAAATCTTTTGTAAGTATTTTTTCGTATTGATTAGTTTCAAAATTACTTACAAGTTTATTATAAGTCATATTTTTACTAAAAGACTTGTCCTTAACTAACTCCTGATTTTCAAATATTTTAAAGCTAATATTAATTTTAATTTTATATGTTTCAGCGTCTCCCGAAGTATTTTTGGAACTAATTTGTCTATCTTTTTTACTATCTATTTCTAAGTCAAAATATCTTGAAGCATTTATGTTATTGGAAAATTTTTTTAAATTATTAGATAAAATGTAATTGATATTTTTATCACCTGTAAAGGTCAAATTCTTAATTTGATATTTATTATTTTCAAAATTATTTACTATTTTGTAGCCACAGGCAGTAACAAAAAAAAATATAAATATTATTATAATTCTTTCTAATTTCATTTGACAATTAAATTTATTATCTTATTAGGAACAAAAATTTCTTTAATTATTTTTTTGTCTTTTATAAAATTGTTTAATTTTTCATTTTCATTAATCATATTAATAATATTTTTTTTATTTGTATCTTTTTTTACTTCCAAAACTTCTCTTTTTTTTCCATTTATTTGTACAACTAATTTAACTTTTTCGTTAATTAAAAATTCTTCTTTTACTAGAGGCCATTTTTGATTTATCGTTTTAATTTTTGAAACTTGGCTTAAACATTCAGATGATAAATGTGGTAAAAACGGATTTAATAAATTTAATAAAGAATTATAATTTTCTATTAAACAATCTTTACTTATTGGATTTTCTAATTCTTTATTCAGAAAATTATACATTTCATAAAAATTAGCAATTATTACGTTGTATCTAAAATTTTCAAGATTCTGTGTTATCTTTAATATTAAAGAATTAGTAAACTTACAAAGTTCATTATCGTAAGTACTCTCTTGATTTAATTTTATTTTATTCATGAATTTTTTATGTAAAAGCCATAGTTTTTGAACAAACTTAAAAGATCCTTCCATACCTTCGTTTGACCATTGAACATCCTTTTCTGGTGGACTATCAGACATTATAAATAATCTTACAGCATCAGCTCCATAATTATTAATCATTTCCTCTGGATCGATTGTATTTTTTTTAGATTTTGACATTGACTCTGAGGGCCCCACTTCAATTTCAACTTTTCTTTCTTTATCAAAAAACTTTCTTCCATCATCAGAGTAAACTTCGTCTGGGCTTAACCAATTATTTTTATTATCTTTATATGTCTCATGACAAACCATCCCTTGAGTAAAAAGACCATGAAAAGGTTCAGTTAATTTAAATTTATTATCTTTATAACTTAAAGCTTGCATAAAAAATCTAGAATATAAAAGATGTAATATTGCATGTTCTACTCCTCCGATGTATTGATCAACAGGCATCCAATACTCTACATCCTCAGTATTAAATCCATTTTGATCATCAGTGGGAGAACAAAATCTTAAGAAATACCAAGAAGAGTCTACAAATGTATCTAATGTATCAGTTTCTAACCTACATTTCTTACCATTAATAATAATTTCAGACCATTTTTTTTGATGGTCCAGAGGATTACCTTTAGTATTTAAATTAATATTTTCTGGAAGTTTAATGGGTAGCATAGAGTTAGGCACTTTAACTATATTATTATCTTCATCATACGCTATTGGAATAGGACAACCCCAATATCTTTGTCTTGATATACCCCAATCTTTTAATCTAAAATTAATTTTTCTTTTTCCTAACTTTTTTTTCTCCAATATTTTTATAGCTTCTAAAACTGACTCTTCAGGAGCTTTTAAACCGTCAAGAAATTTTGAGTTGTACATAACTCCAGGACCAGTATAGGCTTCATTTTCAATCATCAAATCTTCAGTTTGATCTGATGGTTTTACAACAGGAATTACATCTAAGTTATATTTTCTTGCAAAATCTAAATCTCTTTGATCGTGTCCGGCACTTCCAAAAATTGCTCCAAATCCGTAATCCATTAGTACAAAATTTGCAAAAAAAATCGGAACTTTTTTAGTTTCATCAAAAGGATTAATTGCAAATAAATTGGTATTAAATCCAAGCTTTTCTGCTTGTGCTAAAGCTTCTTCTGTTGTGCCAGTTTTTGTGCATTCATCTTTAAATTTTTGAAAATTTGTATTATCTTTAAATAGTTTTGATAAAGGATGATCTACTGAAAGAGCAAGAAAAGAACAACCAAACAAAGTATCTGGTCTTGTAGTAAAAATTTTAATCTTTTTAAAATCCTCACAATTTTCTGTACTAAAATCAATCTCACAGCCAAAAGATTTTCCAATCCAGTTCTTTTGCATAACTTTTACCTTATTTGGCCATTTTTGTAAATTTTCCAATCCATTTAGAAGATCTTCTGAAAATTTAGTTATATTAAAAAACCACTGATTAAGTTTTTTTCGTTCTACTACAGCACCTGATCTCCACCCTTTGCCATCAATTACTTGTTCATTGGCCAGAACTGTTTGGTCAACTGGATCCCAATTGACATAGTTTTCTTTTCTATAAACCAAACCTTTCTCATAAAGTTCTAAAAAAAATTTTTGTTGATGTTTATAATAATCGGGTGAACAAGTAGAAATTTCTCGAGACCAATCAATCGATAAACCAAGTTTTTTAAGTTGATTTTTCATAATGGATATATTTTGTTCAGTCCAATCTTTAGGGTTTAAATTGTTAGATCTAGCTGCATTTTCTGCGGGCATGCCGAACGAGTCCCAACCCATTGGATGTAAAACATTAAATCCTTGCATAGCCTTAAATCTAGCTAGCACGTCACCAATTGTATAATTTCTAACATGTCCCATATGAATTTTGCCAGAAGGGTAAGGGAACATTTCTAAACAATAGAATTTTTTTTTATTTTTATCAGTTTTGGTTTGAAAATAATTGTTATCTTGCCAATATTTTTGCCATTTAGATTCTATGGTATTAAAATTATATCTTTCCATAACTTAAGCTTTAAACTTTTTTAGTTAAGAATTTTTCCAGATGTTCTTTTATTGAATTCTTTTTTATTTTTTTCAATCCTCTTATTTTTAAACAAAGCCGCTTTTTTTAATATTGCAAGTTTAATTTCATTAGACATATCATCTTTGATAGAAGTTGAACAACTTCCAGGATCTTGAAGTGATTTACAATTTTTTTTATAGACAGTAACTTCTATACCATCTGCTCGTACTTCGTTAGAGAGGAATCGAACCATAATCTTAATAGACGAATTATCTTTGGTATTATCACTATACCAATCAGTGATAATGATACCGCCACCATAGTCAGCACTTGTTAAAGGCATAAAATTAACAATTTCTAATGTTGCACGCCACATTTCATTTGATGATGCAAAATCAAATTCGCCTGATCGTTTTCCAACCTGACCAAAAGATATACCTTTACCTTGTTCCATATTTTGCTTAACTCTTTCTTTCGCGTTACCTGATACTTTTCTTGAGTCTGAGTATTTGTAAATTCCACATTGAGTTAGAAAAAAAAGAGATATGATCAATATAAATGATATTTTTTTTCTGCTAGGGTTTATGCAATTTAAATTTTGGCAAAATCTATTCATGATGTATTTAAATGAAGTATTTTGGGCAAAAGTACAGCAAAAACAACAATTTTGAGCAATATAAAGTGTGGTAAATATGTAACACTTATCAAAAAAATCAGTAATTTCAACAAATTTGCAGATAAATCACACCTAGATTTGTTAAAAAGTCAGCTCATATTTAATTAATTAAATAAATAACAAGGAGTAATTAATATGAATAAAATGAAAAAAATAGGTGTATCAGCATTAGCTGGTTCACTAGTAGCAGTTGCTGCAAACGCTGGCGAAATGTCAGTAAGTGGTTCTGCTATTTTAACATATGTAAGTGAAGACGCTCTTCACCAGCAAACTGGTAATAACTGGGGTACTCATACAAACGTTAAGTTCACAGGAACTGGCGATGTAAATGGTATGACTGTTACTGTCATGTCAAACCTAACGGACGAAAACACAGCCGCTACATCATCATCTCTAACAGTAGACATGGGTGATATGGGTAAATTTATGTTCGACCAAGGTGTGGGTGGAAATGGTCTTGACCTATATGATGATAAAACTCCAACTGCTTGGGAAGAATCAAATGATGGTATGACAGGTGCATTAGTATTAGCTGGTGACTCGTCAACTAACACATTGAACTACTCAAACACAGTAGCTGGTTTTGGTATTAACATACTTTACGATCCAGCAACAGGTGACGCTGACCAAGAAGATGGTGAAGCGGGTGCAGCTGGAACTACTGGTTCATCTCAATCTATCGCTGTAAGTTTACCAGTTGGTGACTACGTTGAAGGTTTATCAATGGGTGTTGCTTCAGGTACAGATGAGTTAGCTGATGGTTCTGCAACTACTACTGACATTGATTCATGGGTTGTTTTCGCAAACTACTCAATGGGTCCAGTAACTGTTGGTATGAACAGAGCTGAAACTTCTGGTGGTACTACTGGTCACAGCATGTACCAAATTGAAGGTATGGGTATTACGTTTAACGTAAACGACAACCTATCAGTTGGTTACACTAATGTTGAGCAAGAGTATGCAAATGCTGGTGGAACTGCAAACGTAGTGGAAGAGTCTACAGGTTTATCTATGGCTTACACTATGGGTTCTGCAACAATTTCAATTCAGAACAACGAGCAAGATAATCCTGGTGGATCATCTACTGCTTCTGATGAAGAAAGAACTGAAATTAATTTAGCTTTAGCATTCTAATTAGTTAAAGAATTAAGTTATAGAAACGGCCCTTTTTTAAAGGGCCGTTTTTTTTTATAGATTAAAAAACTTTTCAAATTTAGTAAATTTATCAAGAGATTTTTTATAAACAGGTTTGTCAGCTTGATTGACACTAGCTGTTTTAATTGGGGCAGTATTTTTTTTATGATAATCTAATAAATTTGGTTCCCATTCTAAATCACAAAATTTAATGATTTTCTTTGAAACATCCTCAGTATTTTTAACTAAATCTTCGTATTCTATATTTATTAATTCATCACCAAATTTATCTTTCCAAAAATCGACATAGCGCAAAAAAATTGAATTAAATTGTTTAATTTGTTCAATATTATACGTCCATCGAACTTGTGGTAAATTATTCTTATAAATTGATAATAGATTATTTTTGAAATTTCTTGATGTTATAATAATTTTACTATTTGGAAAAATAATTTTGATAAAACCAATATATTTAAAATTGAGTAAGCTTTTATCTGTAAATATATTTTCTTTTAATTTCAAGTTTTCTGTTCTTTTAAGGTAGTCCTCAAAAATTACATTAGAATGTTTTTTTGAATAATCGTGAATTTTGTCAAACGAATTTTCATTATCTAAATCAAAAAAAACTTCAAATGTCTTTCGAAAGTAATCGGTTTCACCCATATTTCCTACTTTACTGTGGGTAGAAATTATTTGTTCCAGGAGTGTCGATCCTGATCTTGGCATACCACAAATAAAAATAATTTGTTTTGAGGATTTTTGTTTAAAATTTTGGTTAAAAATTTTTTTATTATTGAAGATTTTTTTTATTTTATCTAAATTTTTTTCATCCTTTTCTATATCATAAGGCTTAACAATTATTCCGTTTTCATTAGCTAATTTATAATTTTTAAATGCTTCCTCATAATTTTCTAAATCTTCATATGCCTTACCTAAAGAAAAATGTAATGATATCTTTTCATCTGGACTTAATTTTAATTTTTTAGTCTTATCAATCATTTGATTTAAATGATCTTTTCCCTCGTTTTTATAATTATAAAGTGAACTTAATATTTTATCTGCAGCTGTATAGTTAGGATTTATTTTGTTAATTCTTTGAGCATGTTCTGTTGCCTTCTTATAATTTCTTAGATCTTGATAACAAAGACTTAGATTATGATGTACAGTGATATTATTTTTGTCTCTCTCTAGAATTTTGTTTAGATATTTAATTGCTTCCTGAAACTCTCTGTTATCTTTTTTTATATTAGCTATGTTATTCAGTGCAACTTTATTATTAGGGTCTTTTGCTAAAATCGCTTCTAGCAATATTTCTGACTCATTAAACTTATTTAAAGCTTTTAAAACTAATGCGTAGTTATTTTTTGCAGTTAAATTTTCAGGATTTTTTTTAATCGCATCTAAAAAAAAGAAACTTGATTTTTCATAATCTTCTAAACCTAGGTAACACATACCGATAGCGTTTAGCAAAAAATCATTGTTTGGAATTTTTTCTAATAATCTTTTTGATTTTAAAATTGCATCATTAAATTTTTTTTTTTTAAAATCGTCTAAAATAAATCCAATTTTTTCTTTTATAATTTTATTGTTCATTTATGTCACTTTCTACAAAAGATATTCCTGCATAACCACAAATATTTAAATGATTTAGTTGATTTAAATTATTATTTTTAATTCCTCCTAAGGCTATATAATTATTAATTCTATCATGAATTAAATATCTAAATTTTGAAATACCTAACCCTTTTTTATTTTTAGTATTAAAAAGTGGTGATACAAATATATAATCTACAAATTGTCTTTGTTTAATTTTGATTTCTTTTATGTTGTGAGCTGAACCTAAAATAATAAAATTTTTCTTTAAATTTTCTTTAAGAACTCTCTCATTATTAAATGATGGTAGATATACACCATCAAAATAAAGTGATCTTGCTAACCTTAAGTTATTTGCAAGAAAAATTTTAAAACCTCTAGTTTTACAGAAATTTCTTAAATTCTTTAGATTTTTAATATTCAAATCTTCTTTATAATTTCTATAAATTAAGCAAATGTCCTTATTTATTTTTTCAATATGTTCTTTGTCAAAATTACTTATATAATAAAATTTTTTATATAAAGATTTATGCATAGTTCAGTTGAAAATTTTACTTTAGTTCAAAAACAAATATACGATAAAAAACCAAATGTAACAATTGTTGTTGTTAGCAAGACTTTTTCTATTGAAAGAATAGAACCTTTAATATCATTTGGTCATACTCATTTTGGTGAAAATAAAGTTCAAGAGGCAATTCAAAAATGGTCAGATATAAAAAAAAATAATAAGAATATTCAATTACATATGATAGGAAAGTTACAAACCAATAAAGTAAAATATGTAATACCATTATTTGATTTTATTCATTCATTAGATAATATTAAGTTAGCTGAAAAAATTTCTACAGAACAAAAAAAAATTAAAAAAAAACTAAAAATTTTTATTCAAGTTAATATTGGAAACGAGCCTCAAAAAAATGGAATTAATTTTGAAGATATCGAAAATTTTTATGATGTTTGTAAAAATAAATTAGATTTAGACATTATTGGGATTATGTGTCTTCCACCAAACGAGAAAGATGTAGAAATTTATTTTGCAAAGATGTTAAGTTTAAAAAAAAAGCTAGGTGTAGAAAATCTTAGTATGGGAATGTCCTCAGACTATATGAAGGCAATTGAAAATGAGTCAAATTTTGTGAGGATAGGTTCAAAAATATTAGGTGAAAGATCCTAAGAAATAATTATTTTCGTTTTTTTATCAATAATTTTTAAAAGTATTAAAAAGTCATTTTTTTTTAGAACAATACAACCAAGTGTTTTCTTATAATTTTTAGTTAAGTGAAGAAAAATTGCACTACCCTTATTTTTTTTTGGTTTTTTTGTATTATAATTAATTACTAAAACTAAATTATATTTAAAATCTTGTCTAAACATTTTCTCACCTTTGATCTTGTTATGTTTAAAGCTTAGTTTGTTATAAAAGTTACTTTTAGAGTCATCACACCAAATCATATTTTTTTTAATGGCAATTGTTTTAATTTTTGTTTGAGGTTTTGAAATTCTATCTTGTCTATAATATAAAGGTCCTATAAAAAATTTTCCTTTTGGTGTTTTTTTATCACCCTCAACTTTTTTTTTACTTAATCCATTCTTTCCAACTGAGCATTTAAATGTAAAATCATCTACTTTAAGAGTGTGTTTATTTTTTAAATGAATTATCATATCTTAAGTATATATGAATAATCAAAAATTATTAATTTATGATTTTAATGAATTATTCGAAATATTGAATGAAATTAAAAATGAGATAGATTTTGAAATCTTACCAATATCAGATGAAAATTTAAAAAAAGTTAATGAATATGATTTAGCTATAGATTTGGTTATTACAAAAAAAAAAATACCAAATGTTCCCAATCAAATTATACTAGAAAATTTACCTATAAAATATACCAAATTTATTGAGAAAGTTAATTTAGAATTTTTAAAAAAAAATTTTCATCAACAATCTGATATTAAAATAGGAAAATACATAATTAATTTAAATTCAAGAGAAATTTTTTTTGAAAAAAAAATTCTCAAATTGACTGAGAGAGAATGTGATATTTTGTTATATTTATCCAAATCTAAAAAACCAATATCTGTTGATGAATTACAATCAAACGTTTGGGGATATCAGTCAAAATTGGAAACTCATACAGTTGAAACGCATATTTACAGATTGAGAAAAAAAATTTCTCAAATATTTAATGATCCAGATTTTATTCTAAGTAAAAAAAATGGCTACCAAATTAATTAAAAAAAAAAATTTTATAGCAAAAGATTTATTTACAAAAAAATATAAACCAAGAGTAATTAAACCAAAAAAAGGAAAGGGCAGTTTCAAGAGAAAGAAAATATAGTTAAATTCTTGCTCCTATTTGTTGAATAATTTTTGAGGACATTTCTGTTCCTTTTTCCAAACAGTCTTTTCCAGAAAAATTATTTAAGTATCCATGTAAATATCCTGCTGCAAATAAATCACCAGCACCTGTTAAATCAACTATATTCAAATTTTTTTTAATGCCAACTTCTATAATAACTTCACCATTAATTGAGATTGCACCCTTTTCACCTCTAGTGATAATAAAAAGTTTTTTTGTTTGTTTTGCAAAATTTATTACTTCTTGAAAATTATTTGTATTGATTAATGATTTAATTTCATCTTCATTAGCAAAGGTAATATCTAATTTATTCTTAACTAATTCAAAAAAATGAGGCTTATGTCTATCAACACAAAATTTATCAGATAGTGACATTGCGGTTTTTTTTGCATTATTTATTGCTTTATCAAAAGCCTTTTTAGGATCACCTTCATCCCATAAATAACCTTCTAAAAAAATAATTTCGCTATTTTTAATTGCATCTATTTTAACATCATCTTCATTAATTTTTCCAGCTGTACCTAAAAATGTACACATCGTTCTTTCAGAGTCTGGTGTTATTAGTATTAAGCATGTTCCAGTAGGAAGAGACTCTTTTTTTTTATTATAAATATAATTAACATTTTCTTTTTTTAGTCCTATTTCATATTTTTTACCAAAATCATCGTCTGAAATTTTTCCAATAAATCCTGTTTCATTACCTAATTGAGATAACCCCACTATAGAATTTGCAACTGATCCACCTGAAATACTTTTTTCAATTTTTAAATTAGATAATAATTTTTTAAACTCATTCTCATCAAAAATTAACTTCATATTACTTTTTGTTAATTTATTTTGGGATAAAAAATTTTCATCTACTTTGCAAATAACATCAACAATTGCATTACCAATCCCTAATATTTTCATTTTTATGCTTTATTTGTTATAAGTGGTTTTTTCCTTTTAGGATAACAAGTGGTGCATATTTTACAAGTTATTCCATAACAATCTCTTGCTTTACAATATTCTCTACCATAATAAATTATTTGCAAATGTAGTTTATTCCAATATTTTTTAGGAAATAATCTTTTTAAATCTTTTTCAGTTTGAATAACATTTTTTCCATTAGTAAGTCCCCATCTTTGGGCCAATCTATGAA
>MDTB01066463.1_pt1 | contig 13452 bp, 11 predicted proteins | sample 811161 | NCBI WGS metagenome assembly MDTB01 (sample SAMN05326650, study PRJNA326480) | marine metagenome | isolation source: seawater | place: Mediterranean Sea | collected 2009
AAAATTAAATCAAATGACATAAGAAGAGGTAAAGCTACCGAAGAAGAATTAAATAGATATATTGAAACCTCTAGAGATATTTATGAGTTACCACTTTATATTGATGAAACTCCAGCTATAACTATTTCCACTTTAAGTAATAGAGCTAGAAGAATTAAAAGATTGTTTGGATTAAATTTAATTATAGTTGACTACATTCAGCTAATGCGAACCAATTCAAAACGATATGATGGAAGAGTTCAGGAAATATCAGAAATTACACAAGGTTTAAAAGCATTAGCAAAAGAACTTTCGGTTCCAGTTCTGGCACTTTCACAATTATCTAGAGCGGTAGAACAAAGGGATGATAAAATACCTCAGTTATCTGATTTGAGAGAATCAGGATCAATAGAGCAAGACGCAGATGTGGTCATGTTTGTTTATAGAGAAGAATATTACCTTGAAAAAAAACAACCAAAGCTTGGTTCTATAGAACATGCTGAATGGCAATCAAAAATGAATGACATTGCTGGATTAGCAGATATTATAATTGGCAAACAAAGACATGGGCCAACAGGAAATGTACACGTAGAATTTGAGGGCATATATACTAAATTTAAAGACCGAAATAAAAATTAATTAGAATTTTAGCCTTTAGTTGTTTAAAATATAATATATATCTGAATTGAATAATGCTCTCCGCTATTTATAAAAAAACAATAATAGAATACCCAAAAATTATTCTATCTTTGTTAGCGCTAATTTTGGCACTCTCTCTATATTTCTCAAAAAATTTTAAATTAGATGCCTCTTCAGATGCATTGCTTCTAGAAGGTGATAAAGACCTAAAATATCTTAGAGAGGTTAATGAGCGTTATGGATCTAAAGATTTTTTGGTCTTAACATATTCGCCAGTATCAGATTTTACAGATGAAGAAACAATAATTAATCTTCAATTTCTTAAATCAAAATTAGAAAAATTATCATGGGTAGAAAGAGTGATAACTGTAATTGATGTTCCTTTGCTTAAAAGTACAGATGAACCTCTTATGGATAGGCTTAAAAATTATAAAACACTATCCTATCCAAATATTGATAAAAAGAGAGGTTTTGAAGAAATTTTAAATAGTCCAATCTATAAAGATTATGTAATCAGCAAAGATGGAAAAACTTCTGGAATAGTTGTTTATATTAAACAAGATAAGAAACTTAACGAGTATGTTAAAATCAAAAATGATTATTTCAATCGCTCATTAGAACAAGACCTTACAACTGAAGATAAGAATAAATATAAGTTATTTTTAAAGGATTACGAAAAATACAAAAATTTATACAATCAAAAAAATCATCAAAACATAAAAGAGATTAGGGATGTCATAAGTAAATATTCAGAAAATGCGAAGATACATTTAGGTGGGATTCCCATGATAGCTGACGACATGATGTCGTACATTAAAAATGACATAATAGTATTTGGAATTGGAGTTTTTTTATTCATTATCGCTACTCTTTGGCTAATATTTAGAAGTATTAAATGGGTTGTTATGCCACTTCTTGGTTGCGCAACCTCAGTAGTTATAATGACAGGGTTGTTGGGGTTGTTAGGTTGGAAAGTGACAGTTATCTCATCAAACTTTATCGCTTTAATGCTAATCCTAAACATGGCAATGAATATTCATGTAACTGTTCGTTTTTTACAGTTAAAAAAAGAATTTAACGATCTAGATAATAAAGAAGCAATTTTTGAAACATGTAAAAAAATGTTTCGACCTATACTTTATACAGTATTAACTACAGTATGCGCTTTCTTGTCATTAATTTTTAGCGGTATAAAACCAATTATAGACTTTGGATGGATGATGACGTTTGGACTCACAGTTTCAATAATAGTGACTTTTTCTCTGCTTCCCTCTTTGTTGAATATTTTCACAAGTAATGAAGATATAGAAGTTAAGGAAACAGAGAGATCTAAGATTACTACAGCTTTAGGTAATTTTTCAAAAAAAAATACAACAACTATATTTGGCTTGGCCGTATTAGTAATTATATTAAGTATTTTTGGAATATCTAAACTGGAAGTAGAAAATAGCTTTATAAATTACTTTGATAAAAAAACTGAAATTTATAAAGGAATGAAAAAAATAGATGAACAACTAGGAGGCACTACTCCTTTAGATATAATTATTAAATTTCCTATTGCTAAGAAAGAAAAAAAAGAGGAGGATGAATTAGACTGGGATGAGGATGAAAAACAAGACGAATCCAATTATTGGTTCACAAGAAATAAGATAGATAAAATATTAAAAGTTCACGACTATTTAGACTCTTTGCCAGAAATTGGTAAGGTTTTATCATTTGGCTCTATTATTCGAGTAGCAGAGGATCTAAACGGTAAGAAATTACAAAGCTTAGAGATAGCGGTTTTATACAGTAAAATACCAAATGAACTTAAAAGAGAAATTATTAATCCTTATATTTCAGTTAAAAATAATGAAGCTAGAATTAGTGTAAGAATTAAAGACTCATTAAAAGACTTGAGAAGAAATGATTTGATAAAAAAAATTAAGAATGAATTAAATACAAAGTTAGGTCTTAATTCCGAAGAATATAAATTAGCAGGAGTTTTAATTTTATTTAATAACTTATTACAAAGTTTATTTAAATCTCAAATTCTTACTTTGGGTATTGTGATGTTGGGAATTTCGACAATGTTTTTTATTTTATTTAGAAATTTTACGTTATCAATAATTGGTGTAATTCCAAACTTCATGGCAGCTTTTTTTATATTAGGAATTATTGGTATTATGAATATACCTCTAGACATGATGACGATTACAATAGCGGCTATTACAATTGGAATAGCTGTTGATAATAGCATTCATTATATTTATAGATTTAAGGAAGAATTTGAAAAAATTAAAGATTATAAATTAACTATTGATCGTTGCCATAATACCGTAGGTATAGCCATATTAAATACTTCAATTACAATTGTGTTTGGCTTTTCAATTTTAATTTTATCAAATTTTATACCTACAATTTATTTTGGTATTTTTACTGGAATAGCAATGTTACTTGCTCTTATTTCTGTTCTAACTTTATTACCTAAGCTCATTTTAATTCTTAAACCTTTTGGAAAATTATAAATTTGAAATGAGTGAGTTTTTTAACAATATAGTTAATAATTTAGGTTGGTTTGATGGTTTTTTTTCACTTATAATAATTTATTCTGTGATTCAAAGTGTAGTCAAAGGATTTACTTTAAGTTTTATTTCTTTCATGAAATGGATAGTTGCTCTAATAATAACAATTATTTTAGTACCTAAATTGCAACCTTGGGTTTCTGAATATATTGAGTCTCCATTTATAAATGATATAGGATTAAGTATAGCAATTTATGTTCTTGCTTTATTCCTTGTAATTTTATTAGGAAAAGCATTTACAAGCTCAATGAAATGGACTGGATTTGGTCCAATGGATAAAACATTTGGTTTGTTCTTTGGTTTCTTTAAAGGTTACGTTGTTTCTGTATGTTTATTTTCAATAGTAAATTGGTTTTATCCTTTTAATAATTGGAGTATAGAGGTAGATAAGTCTATAACATTCAATTTTGTAGAAGAAGGTAGTAGAATTTTGATAGATGAATTTCCAAAAATAGATGATTTAGATAATACGAAAGAAAAAATTGAAAAAATTTAAATTGGATAAACTTAAAGAAGAGTGTGGGGTATTTGGTATTTCAAATCACTCCGATGCTTCTGCTTTAGTAGCTTTAGGTTTACATGCATTACAACATAGAGGACAAGAAGGCTGTGGTATAGTTTCTTTTGATGGTAAAAACTTTCATTCAGAAAAAAGGCAGGGTTTAGTCGGAGACAATTTTACTAAAGGTAATGCTATAAAAAAACTACCTGGAAAATTTGCTATTGGACATAACAGATATTCTACTACAGGGGAAACTTCTCTTAGAAATATACAGCCATTTTTTGCAGATTTATTTGGGGGTGGTTTAAGTATTTCACATAATGGAAATTTAACAAATGCAATTTCTTTAAGAGAGACATTAGTAAAAGATGGTGCGATATTTAGAACCACAAGTGATACTGAAACTATTGTTCAATTAATAGCAAAGTCTAAAAGAGAAAAAATAATTGATAAAATTATTGATACTCTCTTTCAAATTAAAGGAGCCTACTCATTAGTTGTCATGACAAATAAAAAACTCATAGGTATTCGAGACCCTTTTGGTATTAGACCATTAGTTATCGGCAAATTAAAAGATTCATTTATTTTTTCATCAGAAACTTGCGCTTTAGATCTGGTTGGCGCTAAATTTGTAAGAGAGGTTGATAATGGCGAAATAGTATTAATTGAAAATAACAAATTAACAAGTATTAAGCCATTCCCTAAACAAAAAGCACGACCTTGTGTATTTGAATATATTTATTTTGCTAGGCCAGATAGTATCATAAATGGTAAAAGTGCTTACGAGTATAGAAAAGATCTTGGAAAACAATTGGCAAAAGAATCCGATATAAATGCTGACCTTATTGTTCCTGTCCCAGACTCTGGTGTACCTGCCGCAATGGGATATAGTCAATTAACCGATAAAAATTTTGAATTAGGGTTAATTAGAAATCATTATGTTGGTAGAACTTTTATTGAACCTTCGCAAAATATCAGAAGCTTGGGAGTAAAGTTAAAACTTAATCCAACAAAAACAGTTCTAAAAAATAAATCTATAATTTTAATTGATGACTCTTTAGTAAGAGGGACTACATGTCATAAAATAGTTAAAATGCTTTATGATGCTGGAGCTAAAGAAGTTCATGTAAGAATTGCTTGTCCGGAGATAATTTATCCTGATTTTTATGGAATAGATATGCCTACTAAAAAAGAGCTTTTGGCATTTAATAAAAGCAACAAAGAAATGTGTAATTATATAAATGCAAAATCGTTAAAATTTTTAAGCTTAGAAGGTTTATACAAAGCTCTAGGATTTAATAAAAGAAATGAAGCTTACCCTCAATTAAGTGATCATTATTTTACTGGTGACTACCCTATTCAGCCATCTGACACATTAGATCAAGAGGAGATATCTCAATTATCGCTACTAAGCAGCAAGTCTAGCAATTAATTACTTAAATTGGAAAAGTCGATTATTTTTATCGAGGGAATACATATAACCGTTTACAAAAATAGGAGTACTTCCTAAACCAGACTTCAGGATTCTATCTACTGATTTTATAATTCCATTTTTATAATTAAACGTTAAAAGATATCCCTCTCTAGAAAATAAAAATATTTTGTTATCTGCTATTGAAATCTGAGATATTTTTTTAATTCTTCTATATGTTTTTTTTCCGTATAAATTTTCAATTTGGTTATATATGTCCTTAGACCAAACTACTTGACCGTTATTTAAGTCAATACAAATAAGTAGGTTATTTGTTGTATAAAGAAATAAATTATCTTTAGTTAAAACACCTTTCAAATTTGCAGAAATATTTTTTTCCCAGACAATTCTGCCTGACAGAGAGTCAAATTTAATTATAAGAGCGTTATTTGATGCTATAAGATGACTGTCTTTTAATATAAGAGGTGAACTAGAAAAAATTGAGGATTCTCTTTTCAGACCCTTCATTTTTAAATTTGAAAACCAATTTATGCCTTGGTTAGAGTAGTTTATAGAATATAGTTCCCCACTTGTATTTAAAAAAAATAAATTTGAATTTTTTGTATCTATTGCTAAATTATTTTTAAAATTAGATTTTAAATTTGTTAAAGTTGTTGAAAATTCCCAGATTTTTTCTCCATTTAAAATATTAAAACAATAAAGTTTATTATCTTGATCCGCTAAGAACAGTTTGTTATCTGCTATCTTAATATTTGATCTAAATGGTATCCCTATACGTTTAGCCCAGATTAACTTCTGTAAATTAATATCGATACTATAAATATACCCTAGATTATCAGAGACATAAATTTTTCCCTCTTGGATAACAATGTTAATTTCTTTTTTAAATCTTTTATAGTTTTTTTTATAAAAATTATATTCAAATATTTTTTTATTTTTAGAATTTGAATATACATAAATTGTTCCTTTTTGATCGGAAGAGATAATATTATCATTATAATATAAAATATTTGATTTGTTTAAATGTCTGGATAATTTCGAACTCTTTGAAACTATATATTTTTCGTTAATATAATGTGCATTAGAAATATTATTTGTAGAGTCAAAATAAGTATCTGCCCAGATAATATTTTTAATTACACTGCCAATTTCAATTACTTTTTCGTTTTTAACATTAATTTGTTTTTCAAAAATATTATTTTCTGCAAAAACATTTTTTAAATTTCTCTTTTTTTCTTTATTTTCTGCTTGTTTTTTTATTTTTGAATCTTCATTCCAAATACCTGATTTGTTGTCAAAAGAGCAACTTGACAATATTAAAATAAAAATTAGAAAACTGCCTATGCTTTTCATTTATAATTACTGGCTAACTTCTCCATTTAAAATTTTTTTGTATTGGTTTGCTTTTAACTGATCCCCTTTGATTGAGAAATAATCTATTAATATTTGTAAAGCGCTTTTTCGCCAAATTGATTTAGAATTAATAATTGGATTTAGCTCCTTTAACATTTCATTTTCACTATAATAATTAGACATAAAAATAGCCTTTTTAATTATAATCAAATTTTTGTCTTCACTTTTAATTTTCTTTATTGAAATAATCTTTTCAAACAACTTTGTTACTTTTTCATGATCTTTTTCCAATTCAAAATCTATAACTAAATATAAAGATATTGGAGAATAAAATTTATGTTTTTTATTAATTATATTTTCGAGAATATCGTAACTTTCTTCTTTTTTTTTGTTCTCTATTAATATTTTTGCTTTATTAAATTCTTTAGATATCTGAATATTTTTCTCATTTTCTCTTTTTTCAAAAAAAAGTATTAGAATAAAAATAATCAAAATAATCATGCAAGTTGCAATTATAAGTTTTTTATTTTCTTTAATTTTGGAAATGATTGCTTTTGACCAATCTTTTTTTTCTAAAGTTTCATTGCTCATATAATTTATAGCTATTAAAAATTTTTTAATTATTCAAGTTCAATCGTACCTGGTGGCTTAGAAGTAATATCATATACTACTCTGTTGATGCCAATTACTCCATTAATAATTTTATTTGATATTTTGTCTAGAAATTCTTTTTTAAAATTAAAATAATCAGCGGTCATGCCATCTTCCGATTTTACAGCTCTTATTAAACATATATATTCATAAGTTCTTGAGTCACCCATTACTCCTACAGTTTTAACAGGCAATAATGCTGCATACGCTTGCCATATTTTATTATATAAATCATTTTTAACTAATTCTTTGACAAAAATATTATCGATTTCTTGTAAAATTTTAATTTTTTTTGGCGTTACTTTCCCTAAAATCCTAATAGCAAGGCCAGGTCCAGGAAAAGGATGTCTACTAATTATTTCTTTACTTAAACCTACAGATCTTCCTAATAGCCTTGCCTCATCTTTAAATAGTTCTTTTAATGGTTCTATTAATTTTAGATTCATTTTTTTAGGTAATCCTCCTACATTATGATGAGATTTAATTTTCGAGGTCTTGCTGCCAGTAGCTGATCTACTTTCAATAATATCTGGGTATAAAGTTCCTTGTGCTAAGTATTTAATTTTTTTATTTTTTTTAGACTCTTTTTCAAATACTTTAATGAACAAATTTCCAATTATTTTCCTTTTTTTTTCAGGATCAACAATGTTTTTTAGTTTTTCATAGAATAGTTTTGAAGAATTAATAAGTTTAACGTTTAATTTATATTTTTTTTTAAATATTTGATAAGTGCGTTTAAATTCATTTTTTCTCATAAGGCCAGTATCTACCATGATACATATGAGATTTTTTTTAATTGCTTTATGTATCAATAAAGCTACTACACTACTGTCTACGCCACCTGATAATGCACAAATAACTTTATCATTTCCAACCTTTAATTTTATATCTTTAATAATTCTCTGTTGCTCTGACTTTATTTTCCATTGTTTTTTAGATTTACAGATTAAAAAAATAAAATTTTTTAATAAAATATTACCGTTATTTGTATGAGTAACCTCTGGATGAAATTGTATTCCATATAATTTTTTTTTTTTATTTTCAATAATTGTGAGTGACGACTCTTTTGTGGAGGCAATTTTTTTAAATCCTTTTGGAATTGTTGTAACAATGTCTTGGTGGGACATCCATACATAATGATCGTTTTTTTTATAAAAATTTTTTGTTAAAAGACTATTGTTTTTTTTAAATAAAGAAGTTTTTCCAAATTCTCTCTTTTTCTTTCCTTTTTTTACTTTGCCCCCAAAATTAATAGCTATTAATTGTAAGCCATAACATATTCCTAAAATTGGAATATTTCTTAAAAAGATATTTTTTGGTATATTTGGAAAATTTTTATCTGTAACAGTTGCTGGACCTCCGGATAAGATTATGCCTTTAATTTTATCAAAGTTTTTTATACCTTTAAGATCCTTCAAAGTTATTATTTCAGATAAGACACCAAATTCTCTAATTCTTCTAGCAATTAGTTTAGTAACTTGAGACCCAAAGTCTATTATAATGATTTTATCTTTTTTATTTTTATTTTCATCCATCTATTGTTTAGAAGAAGTCTCTAATTCTTTCGATAATTCTTTTTTTAAAGAGCAGGTTTTTACACAAACATCCTTAAAAGTATCTATTAACTCTTTAGCTTTAATGAAATTTGATTTTTTAATATTTAGAAGAGTTAATAAGTAAATGGCTTCTTCATTTTTTGGATTTAACAAAATAACTGTATTTAAATTATTTTCTTCCAAATCAACTTTCTTTTCTTGCTTAAAGATTTTTGCCAAATAAAGATAGGAGTTTTCATTTTTAGGATTAAATACAATATCTTTTTCGAATTCTAATTTAGAATCTTTGTAATTTTTAAGAACAAAAAGTCTTTTGCCTTCAGAGAAAAAATTATTTTCTGCTAATAAAGTGTTAGGAATAAATAAAAATAAGAACAGTAAATATATTTTTTTTGAGATAAATTTAGTCATAACTTATAGTTTTTATAATCTTGAGTAGGTTCAACGCTATGAACCATACTCTCATAAAATCCAGCTTTTGTAATTTTTACAAATTTAGCTTTCTTCTGAATTTCTTTAATATTTTTTGCACCAATATAACCCATAGAAGAACGTAATCCACCTTGTAATTGATAAATAATTTTATTTACAGATCCTTTAAATTCAACTCTTCCTTCAACACCTTCTGCGACATATTTTGATTTATCTTTTTGTTTTTTTTGAAAATATCTATTTGAGGACCCTGACATCATAGCCCCTATTGAGCCCATTCCTCTATAAGATTTATAAAATTTGTTTTTATATCTAAATTTTTTTCCCGGACTTTCTTCGGTTCCTGCAAATACAGATCCCATCATTATTGCGTCAGCTCCTGCAGCCAAACCTTTGGCTATGTCTCCTGAAAACTTTATACCTCCATCGGAAATAATTTTAATTTTTTTATTTTTCAAGCTTTTTTTTACTTCAAGAATAGCACTTATTTGTGGAACGCCTATTCCTGCAACCATTCTTGTTGTGCAAATTGACCCTGGACCAATTCCAACCTTTAAGATATCAGCTCCCTCTAAAGACAACTTTTTTGCAGCCTCTCCAGAAGCAATATTTCCTACACATATAGGAACTTTAGAATTTATTTTTTTTATTTTAGATAAAGTTTTTAAAACTTTTTTACTATGTCCATGAGCAGTATCAATAACAATTAAATCTATACCGTTGTCAAAAAGCGATCTTGCTCGATCTATGTCATCTAAGCTAGTTCCTATTGCTCCCGCAACTAACAATTTATTTTTTTTTACTCTCGCAACTTCTTTGCTTTGAATATTTATACTCAAGTTTCTGTGAATAACTCCTAAACCACCAGATTTAGCCATGGCTATTGCCATATTTGACTCGGTTACAGTATCCATTGCAGAAGATAAAAAAGGAACTTTAAGTTTTAAATTGCCTCCTAAATCTAACTTAAGATTTGTTTCTGAGGGTAAGACAGACGAATATCTTGGTATTAACAAAACATCATCAAATGTGAGTGATTCTTTTATTGGCCCCATATAAACTTATATACAATTTAAAAATTTTATAAAGTATTTAATCTTGCACAATGTATATATGTTTCTTTGGAATCACTTCTGCTAGATTTTGGCTTATAAAAATCTACCCTTTTAAATTTCTTTTTAGCAAGCTTTTTTATTTCTAAAAAATCTTCTCCCATAAAAACTTTTGATATTAAAACTCCTTTTTGATTTAAAGTAGATACAGAGAAATTAATAACTTCAGAACATAGTAAATTGGTTCGAATACAATCTAAGCTTTTGTTCCCAGTGGTGTCAGAAGCCATATCTGATAAAACAATGTCAATTTTTCCATTAAATGCCTTTAGTATTGTGCTTTGCAAGTTATTGTCGGAAAAATCTTTTTGAAAAAAGGTAACGTTTTTAACTTCTTTCATCGGTTTCATATCTACAGCAACTATTTTTCCATTTTTTATTATAGAGGAGGCAATCTGAGACCAGCCGCCTGGACTAGAACCTATGTCTAAAAGATTTGAATTATTTTTAATGAATTTAAATTTTTCATTTAATTCTAAAAGTTTAAATGCCGATCTCGATCTGTAGCCTAGAGTTTTAGATTTTTTATAATAGGGATCTCTATGCTGCTTAATTATCCAGCTTTTTGAACTTCTGTTTTTTTTCATTATAAAATATCTTCATGTTCATCATCAGCTGGGGTTTGTTTAAAAATACTCTTCCTATAAAATATAAGACCAACAGGCATTAATAATAAATAAACTATTCCACCAATTAATAAGGTTTCAAAAGTGAAAAATATAAGTGATATTGAAATTATACATATTCCTAAGAATAGAAAAATTGTAAGCTTTCTTGGAACAGATATTTTTTTAAAAGAAAAAGTTGGAACTTTGCTTATTAATAAAAATGAAATTAATACAGCTAGATAAGGTGTTAAATTTTTAATATCGTAATTAATTTTAAAAATTGATAATTCATAAATTAAAGGTAATAAAACTAATATAGCTCCAGCAGGAGATGGCACTCCTTCAAAGAAATTCATTTTCCATTTCTGATCTTGATTTATCTTAGTTAAATTAAATCTAGCTAATCGCAAAACACAGCATACTGAAAATAGCAAAGTAATTGCCCAACCAATTCTTCCATAATTGTTTAATTCCCAAAAATATAAAATGAAAGCTGGGGCAATTCCGAAACTTACGAAGTCTGTTAGAGAGTCAAGCTCTTTACCAAACTCTGACGTTCCATCAATTAACCTTGCAATTCTACCATCTAATCCATCTAGAATTGCTGCAAACAAAAGTAAAGTAACCGCTAATGAATAATTTTGATCCAAAGAAAATTTAATTGAACTTATTCCTAAACAAACTCCTACCAAAGTAAGTATACTAGGTAAAATATAACGAGTTTTTTTTGATGAAACTATTTTAAAACTTTTTTTTTCTTGCATTTAATCTTCCGCAATTAAAGATTCGCCTGCTACCGTTTTTTGACCAACTTTTGCTAACGTTTTTCTATTATTAAAATAAACATCTACTCTACTTCCAAACCTTATCATGCCTAACCTTTCTCCTTGACTAAGTTTTTGCTCTTCCTTTACTTCACATACAATCCTTCTAGCAATTAAACCTGCTATTTGTACAATAATAATTTCATCGTCATCTTTGTTTGTTTTTAATTTATAATAATTTCTCTCATTTTCTTCACTTGCTTTATCCAATGATGCATTTAAAAATTTTCCAGGCTTATAAAAAATTTTTTCTATTGTTCCGGATGTTGGAGTTCTATTTACATGACAATCAAATACATTCATAAATATACTTACCCTAATGAATTTTTTACTTTCTAAATTTAATTCACCAGGTCCAGAGGTTTCGCTAATACTTGATATTACCCCATCAGCTGGACTTACTAAGAACTTTTCATCGTTAATTGACACTCTGTCTGGATCTCTAAAAAAATAATAAACCCATATTGTTAGGACTAAAAGAATTAAACCAATTACTTTTGATATAAACAAACCTAGAAAAGTGATAAGAATAGATATAGCTAAAAACTTATGACCTTCCTTATGTATTTTTGGAAAAATGTTATTTATCATATTATTAAGTTTGATAATTTTTCAATAATATGTATAAAAAATTCACTTAATCAAATTATATTTTTATTAAGATTTTATGAGCAAAATTAAGGTAAAAAATCCAATAGTTGAACTAGATGGAGATGAAATGACTAGAATAATATGGTCATTTATCAAAAAAAAATTGATCACGCCATATCTAGATCTGAAAATTGAATACTTTGATCTAGGTATTGAAAGTAGAGATAAAACATCAGATCAAATAACAATTGATTGTGCTAATGCCATAAAAAAATTTGGTGTGGGGATTAAATGTGCAACTATTACTCCGGATGAGGCAAGGGTAAAAGAATTTAATTTAAAAAAAATGTGGAGATCGCCAAACGGTACAATTAGAAATATTTTAGGAGGTACGGTATTTAGGGAGCCAATTATTTGTAAAAATGTTCCAAAACTTGTTCCAAGTTGGTCTTTGCCAATTGTTATAGGTAGACATGCTTTTGGTGATCAATATCGTGCTACAGATTTCATTGTGCCTGGTAAAGGAAAACTAGAGGTTAAATGGACTTCAGAAGATGGGAAAGCAAAAAAAGAATTTGAAGTTTTTAATTTTCCTGGACCAGGAGTTTCATTGTCGATGTATAATTTAGATGAGTCTATTAAAGATTTTGCAAGAGCGTGTATGAATTATGGGCTTCAAAGAAAATATCCAGTGTATATGTCAACCAAAAATACTATTTTAAAATCTTACGATGGAAGATTTAAAGATTTGTTTCAAGAAATTTATGAGAAAGAATTTAAGAAAGAATTTACGAAATCTTCTATTACTTACGAACATAGATTAATAGATGACATGGTAGCATGTGCTATGAAGTGGAGTGGAGGGTATATTTGGGCATGTAAAAATTATGATGGTGACGTTCAATCAGATACTGTGGCTCAAGGTTTTGGTTCTTTAGGATTAATGACGAGCGTATTAATGACTCCAGACGGAAAAACTGTTGAGTCAGAGGCTGCTCACGGAACAGTAACTAGACACTTCAGAATGCATCAGCAAGGAAAGGAAACTTCTACAAATCCAATAGCCTCAATTTTTGCTTGGACAAGAGGTTTAGCTCATAGAGGTAAATTAGATAATAATAATGAACTTATTAAATTTACTTCATCTCTTGAAAAAGTTTGTGTTGAGACTGTCGAGAGTGGTTCAATGACAAAAGACCTTGCTATCTT
>MDTB01080290.1_pt1 | contig 13452 bp, 12 predicted proteins | sample 811161 | NCBI WGS metagenome assembly MDTB01 (sample SAMN05326650, study PRJNA326480) | marine metagenome | isolation source: seawater | place: Mediterranean Sea | collected 2009
ACAATAAAATAAAAATGCCAAGTAAGTCTATGGAAAAAGAGAAGAAAATAAATATGATTTTGATACAAGTTAATCTAATAATTAGTAATTGGATTACAAATCAGCCAAAAAATTGGTTATGGATACACAGAAGATGGTCTAAAGAAATTTATTAAGAAATATTGTATTATTTAATTAATAACTGTGGATCAACTCTTACACCTCTTATCTCCATTCTCCAATCTAAATGGGGACCGGTTGACCTTCCTGTTGAACCCATACGCCCAACTTCCTGTCCAACAATTATTTTATCTCCTACGTTTACAAAAATTTCTGATAAGTGTAAGAGAGATGAAGTTAAGCCCATACCATGAGATATAATTATAGTACCTCCTGAAAAATATAAATCTGTTTCAGACAGAACAATTACACCATCACTTGGAGATACTATTATCGTACCTCTTTTATTAGCTATATCTATTCCATAATGGGGTCTTTTAAGGATACCATTTAATACTCTTTGACTTCCATATACTCCAGTAATAATTCCATTAACTGGCATAATAAAACCTCTTTTATAAAAAGGAAAATCATAAAATTCTTCTTTTGCTTTTTTTATTATAATACTTTCACTTTTTATTCTATCGTAATAACTCTTAGGAGGAGTCACTTTTTTTTCTTCCAAATTGTTTATTTTTTGTATTTTATATTTTCTTTTACTTATATTTAAGTTTTTATATGTTACCTTGCCTGTTTTATAAATTATTTTAAGAATTGATTTATCTTTATGTTTTCTACTAAAACCAAATAAGAAATTTCCATCAATATCTACAGGAATAGACTGATCATCTAAATAAACTATAGCTTGTTCATCTAATGTTCCAAATATTATACCACCTTGAATAAAATTACCTTCAAGTTTTAACGCCTTAGTTTCAATAGATAAAAAAAATATACCTAATACGAAAAAAATATACTTATTATTTCTTTTCATATTTAATTACTTTTGCCTGCGCAGTTCCATCTGACAATTTTATTTTTATTTCTTTATAATTTTTTAGCATATTAATATTTTTTATTAGTTTATTATCTATTCCTTTAATAATAACAAACCCTTTATCTAACCATCTTTCATAAGAACATGATTTTAGTATTTCAATTTTATTATGAAATAAATCTATTTTTTTTTCAATTAAAGCATTAAAGCTATTAGTAAAGTAATCTAATTTGCTATTTAAAGCTTCATTATATTCTATTATTTTTTTATTCTGATTTAATAAGTTTAAATTTTTAATGAGGTTTTCTATACTAATTATGTAATTAGAAAAGAAAATTTTTATTTTATCATATTCGCTATTAAATTTAGCTTCTAAGTTTGAAAGAAATCTTTTAGGTTCTGGTATTTTAGCTTCTAATGTATCCAACTTATAACTTTTAGTATTAATAAAGTTCTCTAAATAGTTTTTTTTCTTTTCTGATAAATTTTGAACTCTTTCTAATAGCTCTTTTCTTTCTGGTATTACTATATCTGCAGCAGCTGTAGGCGTAGATGCTCTATAATCTGCAACAAAATCTGAAATAGAAAAATCTGTTTCATGTCCTATCGCTGAAATTATTGGAATTTTAGATTCAAAAATAGCATTAGCTATCTTTTCACTATTAAAACTCATTAAATCCTCTAGACTACCTCCTCCTCTTGCTAATATAATTACATCTGGTTTTTTATCTATATAGTTAAAACCTAAAATTGCATTTTCAATTTCTTTTTCAGAATTATTTCCTTGAACAGCAACAGGCCACAATAATATTTTACTTGGAAATCTTTCTTTAATCCGTTTTTTTATATCCTCTATGACAGCTCCAGTGGGAGATGTAATTATTCCAATTTTATTAGGAATAAAAGGCAATTTCTTTTTTTTTTCACTATCAAAATAGCCTAGTCCTTGTAATTTTTTTTTTCGTTCCTCTATAAGTTTTAGTAATGCTCCTTCACCTGCAACTTTAATATTATCAATAATAAAATTATAATTAGATCTTGGCATATAGGTACTTACTTTACCTAATGCCACAACTTCAAGTCCTTCCTCCGGCATAACTTCCAATAAACCTGCTTTTCCTCTCCATATAATTGAAGACAAAGAAGACTCATCGTCTTTAAGATTAAAATAAAAATGTCCTGAAGTTGCTTTTTTTAAGCCAGATATTTCACCCTTAATTTTTACTCTATTAAAGTTAGATTCTAAACTGTTTTTAATCGATAAGGAGATTTCAGAAACTGTATATTCGGGTATATTTGACATATTTAAACTAAACTGCAATTATAATAACATAATCATTCTTAAAGGAATATGAAAATATGAATGTTCTCGTTTTAGGCAGTGGAGGAAGAGAGCATTCAATATGTAGCAGTTTAAGAAAATCAAAAAAGTTAAGTAAAATTTGGTGTATTCCAGGAAATGCTGGTATTAAAAAGTTAGCTAATTGTACTCAAATTAATTTAAATGATAATAAAAATATTATAGATTTTTGTATAAAAAAAAATATTGATTTAGTTATTCCAGGATCAGAAGAATACTTAGCTAGAGGAGTCTGCGATGACCTTAGATTATATAATATAAAAGTATTTGGCCCTTCAAAAGAAAGCTCTTTATTAGAAACATCAAAAATATTCACTAAGCAAGTTTGCAAATTAGGAAGTATTAGAACGTCGAAATGGCAAATAATAGATAATTATAAAGAAGCAAAAACAAAACTAAAATCATTTAAATTTCCTTTGGTTATAAAATTAGATAAATTAGCAGCAGGAAAAGGAGTGCTGGTAGCACATAATTATAAAGAGGCAAAATCCTTTTTAGATAAAATTGATCACGGTAAGATAGGTAAAAAGGACTCAAGAATAATTGTAGAAAAAAAGCTAGTAGGTAAGGAAGCCAGCTTTTTCTTTGTTGTAGATGGTAAAACTGCAAAGTTTTTAGGTAGCGCTCAAGACTATAAAAGAGTGGGAGAAAAAAATACAGGGTTAAATACAGGTGGCATGGGCTGTATATCTCCTTCACCTTTTGAAAATAAGGAAAATATAGATTTAGTTAAAAAACAATTCATAGAACCTACAATTAAAGTTATGAACACTTTAGGCTATCCTTTCAACGGTATTCTTTATGCTGGCCTTATGTTTACTAAATCAGGTATTCATTTGATAGAATATAATGTAAGATTGGGAGATCCAGAGTGCCAGGCTCTTATGCTTCGTTTAAAAAATAGTTTTTTGGATATATGTATAGCTACTAACAAAAAAAAACTCAATAAGATTAAAATTAATTTAGATAATATGACAAGTATATGTATAGTACTTGCAAGTAAAGGTTATCCTGAAAGTTATAAATCTGGATATATTATAAAAGGTTTAAAAAAAATTAAAGACAAAAATGCAACTGTTTATCATGCTGGAACTAAACTATCAAAAAATAAAGATATTATTACTAATGGTGGAAGAGTACTCAACCTTGTAGTAAAAGAAAATAGCTTGCACAAGGCTAAAATTAAGGCTTATGATTTAATAAAAAATATTAATAGTTCTAATCTTTTTTATAGAAAAGATATAGGTGATTAACTTTTTTTTCTAAGTTCCTTAAAAAACTCTTTTATTAAAACAGAAAACTTCTCTTCTCCTATTCCTCCATAAATATTTGGTTTAAATCCATAGAATATTTCATTAAATATTTTCATTCCCTTCCTCATACTTAAATTTTCATCATCGTAAACACCAAAATAAATGGAGTTTATGCGGTATTTAGATATTGCATAACTACAAAAAAGACATGGTTCTAGAGTTGAATATATTTTATAGTTATTCAAGTTGATAGTATTTAATTTTTTTGCAGCCTTTCTAATAGCTAAAATTTCAGCATGAGCAATAGGATCTTTATTTTGAATAATCTTGTTGTGAGCTTTTGATATTATTCTTTCATTGTCAAAAATTACTGCTGCTACAGGAACCTCATTTTTTCTTATAGCTTTTAAAGACTCTTGGTAAGCAACTTTTATTATTTGAGATAATTTTAAAATAATTTATTATTTAATTAAAGGTAAATACATGAAAAAGAAACCATTTATTGGATTAACTCTAGATTTAGAAAATAAAAAGTCTTATTCTAAATTTCCCTGGTATGCTATCAGAGAAAATTATTGTAGTTCTATCTCCAAAATGGGAGGTATTCCAATACCTTTACCTTATGATATTAATGCAATAAATTCAATACTTGAAAAAATAGATGGCATTGTTATTACTGGAGGAGCATTTGATGTCGACCCTGCTTACTTTGCTGAAAGAAAAAAATATAAAAGTATAATTACCAAATCATCAAGAACTAATTATGAAATTAGTTTATGTAATGAAGTTTTAAAAAAAAATATTCCTCTATTAGGTATATGTGGAGGGCAACAATTGCTTAATGTAATTTATGGTGGTAGCCTTATTCAAGATATAGGAAGTGAGATTAATACTAATATTAATCATGAGCAAATAAACCCTAGGAATCAGACAAGTCATAATGTTGAGATTATAGAAAATACTGAACTCAGCAGTATAATATCAAATAAAATAATCAAGGTTAATAGTGCTCACCATCAGTCAGTAAAAAATCCTGGTATGGGGTTAACTATTAATGCGAAAGCTGAAGATGGTATAATTGAAGGAATTGAAGATAAAAATCTAAAATTCTGTATAGGTGTACAATGGCATCCAGAGTTTCTCATAGAGCGTGCTGATCAAGAATTATTTAAGCAATTTATAAAAAAAGCAAAGCATAATGCTGAAGAATAAATCATATTTTCTTGATAAAAATAACAAAACAGTCTTAATAGCCTTAAATAAACCAAAAGGTGTTATATGTACTCATCGTGATGAATTTAATAGACGTAAGGCTCTAGACTTTATTCCTAATAAGGTTTCTAAAAATATTAATGGAAAGTTGCATTCTATTGGAAGACTTGACTATAATTCTCAAGGACTATTATTAATAACTAATAACACGAAAATAAAATATTTTTTAGAATCTCCCTCTAGCAAGATTATAAGAATATACAGAGTAAAAGTACAAGGTATAGTTGACATAACAATAATTAAAAAAATTAAAAAGGGGTTATTAATAAATAAAATTTCTTATAATGTAAAACATATAAAAGTAATTAGTGCTTCTCAATCCTATTCTTGGCTAATTATAAAGCTTGACGAGGGAAAAAATAATCACATAAGAAAAATCTTTTCAAAACTTGGTTTCAGTGTTAACAAACTAATTAGAATACAATATGGACCTTATAAACTCTCCTCTCTTAAACCTGGGAATATAAAAATTTTAAAGCATATTAAAGTAAATTTAAATAATAAATGAAAATTACAACAGGAAAGTATAAATTTAAAAAAATTAATTTTATTAAATATAAAGAATTAAGACCTACTTCAAGTAAAGTAAGAGGAGCTATTTTTAATATTCTAATTAGTCAGTATGGATGGGAAAACTTGTCAATAAGAGCTAATTTACTTGATGCATTTTCTGGCACAGGAATTATAACATTTGAAAGTTTCTCTAGAAACCTTAAAAAAGCTACAGTAATTGAATATGATACAAATATATTTAATAATTTAAAAAAAAATATTTATGACCTTAAGCTTTGTAATAAAGTTACATTAATTAATTCTAATTTTTTTCAAGTAAATCTGCTTGAAAATGTATTTGATATTGTTTACTTAGATCCACCCTATTCAAGTAATTTAACAAATTTAGCAATTAATAAAATTTTAGATGAAAGAGCATTAAAGAGTAATGCTCTTATAATTAGTGAAACAAATAATAAATATAATTATGAAAAAAGTTTTATCAAATATATAAACATTACGAAAAACTATGGATCAACTTCGATTACTTTTTTTAAATTTAATTAAATTCTACCAAATAAGCTTTCAACATCCTTCAACTTTAATTCAATAAAGGTCGGTCTTCCATGATTACATTGCCCAGAATTAGGAGTACTTTCCATTAGTCTTAAAATTGAATTCATTTCCTCTAAACTCAATTTCTTTCCAGCTCTTATGCTATTATGACAAGCAATACTTGATAAAATTTTTTCTATACTAGAATCCATGGGATTAACTTCTCCTATTTTTCTAATTTGTTCGTATAAATCTTGAAATAGCTGCAAGATATTTATATTACCTAATACTGCTGGAATTTCTCTTACTATTATACTTTTATCTCCATAATCTTCAAATACAAAACCTAAACTACTTATGGTAGCCTTGTTTTTAAGTAATAATGTTTTTCCATGTTCTATATTAATTACCTCAGGCATCATTAAGACCTGTTTTACAATTTTATTATTAAAATAATTTTTCTTCAAATTTTCTAAAACTATACGTTCATGAGCTGCATGTTGATCAACTAATATTAAACTATCTGAAGTCTGTGCTACTATAAACATATTATTTATTTGTGCTTTAGCAAAACCTAGTTGGTTTTGATTATCCTCAAATTTATTTTCCTTTTCGTATAGACACTTATTGTCTTCTTCTTTATTTTTTACATCAAATAAATTCATACCAATATCTAATAAGTCTTTATTAAATTTTAATTCATTATGTTTTTTTATTTTCTTTATTAATTCTTTTTCAGCTTCTACAGAATATCTTAACCCTATTTTTTCCAAATTATTTCTAATTATTTTGATTATTGAAGAGTTAAGTAAATTTCTATTTAGTATTCTCACCTCTGTTTTTGCTGGGTGAACATTAATATCTAGATTAGTAGGTTTTATATTTATGTATAAAGCTACTACAGGAAATCTATTACCAGCTAATAATCCAGCATAAGCAGCTTTAATTACTCCTAAAAATAATTTATCTTTTATTATTCTTCCATTAATTATTATAGTAGTTTGCTGCCAATTCGATTTATTGTAGGTAGGAATACTTGCATATATTTTGATTTGAAAGTCAGGATGTTTTTTTTCATCATAAAAAGAACTTTTTAAGAAATTTTCACCATATATTTCCTTTATCCTTGCCTCTATATTATTATTTTCCTGTCTACCTAATAGATTTAGTTTTTCTTTATTATCTTGAGAAAATATAAAAGTTATATTCGGGTAGGCTAAGGAAATTTTTGTTATAAAGTTTTTTATTGCTAAACTTTCCACTTTGTCTGATTTTAAAAATTTTCTTCTCACAGGAAGTTTATTAAATAAATTTTTTACCATAATTAAGGTGCCTAAATTGCCTTTTGACGGTCTACTCCTTGTAAGTTTTCCATATAAAACCACGATTTCAGCTGCTTCATTCATATTTTTATTTTTACTTATCATTTTAAATTCTGAAGCATTAGCTATCGCATGCAGTGCTTCTCCTCTAAAACCAAGAGTTCCTATATTATCAAGAGATTTTTTAATCAATTTTGAGGTTGTATGTTTTTTAATGGCCATTTCAATATATTTTTTTTCTATACCAAGCCCGTTATCTAATACTTGAATTTTCAAAGAATTACCTAGCTCTATATTAATATTTATTTTAGTAGCAAGTGAGTCGATAGAATTTTCTACTAACTCCTTAACAACAGATACAGGTCTCTCTATTACTTCTCCAGCTGCTATTTCATTTATTATTTCAGAAGACAGTAATTTAATTTCATTCATTTTTATTTAATATTTTTTTAGTTGTTAATTTAACTTTTTCGACTGCAGGTTGATCAAAAGGATTAATCCCCATTAACTTGCCAATCAGGGATACTTCTAAGAGCAAAGTAGTCATAAGCTCAATAGCTGAGTTAATGCTATCATCTTTTAAATATATTATTCTCACAGGTACTCCAGCTCTTTTTAACTCAGTAACTGTAGCCTCTGCCATATTATTTAATATTTTACCTAGGTTTTTTCCCTTTAAATAGTTTGGAAGAATATTTTTATTATTCTTTATTTTTATATCAAAATTTTTAAGCTTAGGAATGACAATTGTAAATATTAAGTTTTTTGGTCCATCCAGCCACATCTGTAGTTGACTATGCTGATCAACTGATCCCAATGCTGGTATAAGATGCATTCCTAATTTTTTTTTCCCTAAAGACTCATTCCATAGTTGCTTATACCAATGTCCAATATTATTAAAACTATCTATATAAACTAAAAAAACATGACCAACATATTTATTTTTTTTTGAAAGATATGCTAATAGACTTATGAACGAATCATTATTAAATTCATCGAACAGTATGTTTTTTTTGTAGTTTTGATCTACCTTATTTTTTAATTTAATCGCATTAACTCCTACTAAGTGTAGAGGTAAGAGCCCTGTAATAGAAAAACATGAGAATCTTCCACCAATTTTTTCATCATGATCCAAAACATTAATATTATATTTTTTAGCAATTAAACGTAATGTAGATTTTTTTTTATCGGTTATAATTAAAGTTTTTTTCTCTAAGTCTATTTTTTTTTTAAATAAGTTTATAACTGCATCAAATAAACTTAATACTTCTAAAGTCTCTCCTGATTTACTTATAATTAAAAGTCCTATTTTTTTTCTTTTATTGTTATCAAAATAAAATTTCAATGAATTAGGGTCTAGGTTTTCTAAGAAATAGATCTTTGTATTGTAAAATAAACTTAGCATCGCTTTAGAACCTAAACTTGATCCACCTGTTCCTATAAGTATAATACTATCTAATCTTTTAAATTTATTTTTAGCTTCTCTTAAGAGTTTAAATACCTCTTTATTATTATCACTTCGTAAGAAAGAAAATTGCTCATTATCCTGGTAAATTTTTCTTTTTATTAATTTTAAGTTACTTTGATTTTTTTTTAAAAAGCTATTCTTAATTAGTTTTGTCCATCCGTTTGATTCAATTAACATAAGTCAATATATTTTTATTTAAGAGTAATAATAGCTTTAGTATTTAAAATTTTTTTTAATAATCTGTCCTGTTTTAATAAACTTTTCTTATTGTTATTTCTTTTTTTAACTTTAGGGATTTCTTTATTATTTAAAATATCATCTAAGCTAGCTTGATCTTGTTCAAAACTCGAACTATAGATTTCTTTTTTATCTTCTGCTTTAGGAGGTCTGAGTAACATATCAGGTGGCATCTCTAAAGGTGCCTTCTTAGTTACAGAGTATTGGTTTGCTTTTTTTTTTACAACTCCTAAGCTTTCTAATTTTTGATTAGAGCAAGCTCCTAAATACATTAAAAGACAAAACAAGTATAAAAATTTATATTTCATTTTTTTTATTAAAAAAATTATCAATTAACAACAAAATTAAGCCAAGAGTAATAAAAACATCGGCAAAATTAAAAGCAGGCCAATGCAAATTATATAGAAAAAAATCTATAAAGTCTATTACTCCACCAAAATAAATCCTATCTATAGCATTACCTATAGCTCCAGCAGAAATAAAAACAAAACTTAAACTTAATATTTTCTTTTTCGAAATTATTGCTAATAAAATCAGAGCTGTACCTACAACCATAGAAAATGTAGAAAAAAAATACCTTCCTAATAAACCACCTTCACTAAATATACCAAAACTTACTCCTGTATTTCTAACAAATACTATATTTAAAAAAGGTAGTAAATTTAAATTAGAAAAGTTGTTAGTAAGCATGATATTAGAAACGTATACTTTAGTACATTGGTCTACAATTATTAAAAAAATAATTACTAAAAAAGTTTCACATATAACTTTAAAATTATATTTTCGTAAACTCATAACTTACTTCTAACAACCAATGTACATCTATCACATAAACAATCGTTATTAATTTCAACTTCTTTTTTATATTGCCAACACCTTAAGCACTTTTGATATGTTGTCTTATAAATAGACACTTTTATTTCATTATCTACACTAGTAAATGAAGAAATATAATTTTCTTCAATTCTATCGTTTAATTTTGCTTTACTAAACTTAGAAATAATACATATACTTTGCATATCTATATTGTCAATTATATCTGAAATATTTTTATTATCCGTTTGTAATAATACGTCAGCCTCAAGACTTGACCCTATTTTTTTCTCATTTCTTGCTTTTTCTATAGCTATATTTATTATTTTTCTAACCTTCTTAATTTTTTCCCATTTTTCAATTAAACTATTATCTTGCCACTTATTATTTATATTTTTTAATACTCTTAAATGTATACTTTCTACTTCTGTAGTTTTAAATTTTTGCCATACCTCCTCCATAGTATGAGACAATACTGGAGCATACCAAATAGATAGTTGATCTAAAATATGAAATAAAACAGTAACCTTTCCCATTCGTAAATTATCATTTAAGGTGTTACAATATAAAATATCTTTACTTATATCAAAATAAAAAGAAGATAAATCAACAGAACAAAATTCAAATAATGCTTTATAGAAATTATGAAAAGAATACTCTTTTATAGCTTTTTTTCTAAGTGAGCTTAAATGAAAAATTTTTGCCAATATAAACTTATCTATCTCTTCTAACTCACCATATTGAGTAGCATTATTTATATCAAAATTTCCTATGTTACCTAATATAAACCTAAATGTATTTCTTATTCTTCTATAATTATCATTTAAATTTGCTATCACTTCATCTCCGATTCTCATATCTTCAGAGTAGTCTGTTGTAGCAACCCAAAGCCTTAATACATCAGCTCCTGATTTTTTTATAATATCTTCTGGATTAATTACATTACCTAAGCTTTTAGACATTTTTCTTCCTTTTCCATCTAAGACAAAACCGTGCGTAATTACAGTTTTATAGGGAGCTCTTCCTCTTGTTCCACAAGCAGCAAGTAAAGAAGATTGAAAAAAACCTCTATGTTGATCTGTTCCTTCTAAGTATAAATCTGCTGGCCAACTAAGTTTATTTTTTTCCAAAACAAAAGCATGAGAACATCCAGAATCAAACCACACATCTAGTATGTCCTTGACTGCATAATAATCATTAGGGTTTTTATCTTTTCCTAGATATTTTAATGGATCATCTGATAACCAAGCATCTGAACCTCTTTTTTTTACATCTTCAATTATACGCTTCATAACTTTTGTGTCTTTTAATGGTTCTCCTGTATTTTTATTTACAAATATTGTTAATGGTACACCCCATGACCTCTGTCTCGAAACGCACCAGTCTGGCCTATTTCCTACCATGCTTTGAATTCTATTTTTAGATGAATCAGGAATCCACTTCGTATCATTGATACTTTGAATAGCTTTTTCTTTTAAGCTATTTTTTTTCATACTTATAAACCACTGAGGAGTAGTTCTAAAAATTATAGGTTTTTTAGATCTCCATGAATGCGGATAAGAGTGAATATATTCCCTAATACCAACTAAGCTATTTAAAGTTTTTAACTCTTCTGAAACAGCTGTATGTGCTTTAAAAACATGAATACCGGCGAATACAGGAGTGCTCTCTTTATAACAGCCATCATCTTTTACAATATCTTTAATTAAAATATTATTTTCTATAGCTAAATAGTAATCATCCTCTCCATAACATGGAGCAATATGAACCAAACCAGTACCTTCAGTCTCTTCTACAAAATTAGCTTTAAGTAAAGGAATGTCATAATCATATCCTAACTTCAAAAAAGGATGTGAACATATAATATTTTCTAAGTCTTCTCCCTTTATAGTTTCTAGAATCTTAGTTTTTTTAATATTACAGTATTTGCAAACTTTATTTAGCAAAGATTCAGCAACTAAGTACTTCTTCTTTTTTATCGAGCTATCGTCACTTTCTAAAACTTCAAAAATACAATAATTAATTGAATGCCCATAAGCAATGGCTCTATTACCTGGAATTGTCCATGGTGTAGTAGTCCATATTATAACTGAGGTATTTTTTAAAATTGATAAGGAGCTTTTTTTAATATCAAATGATATATACATAGAAATAGAATTTATATCCTGATATTCAATTTCTGCTTCAGCTAATGCGGTTTTTTCTACAGGAGACCACATTACCGGTTTAGATCCTTGATATAAAGAACCATTTAGAAAAAACTTACTAAATTCTTCCAAAATTATAGCTTCAGACTCATAGTTCATTGTAGTATATGGATTATTCCAATCTGCGAGTACAAATAGTCTCATAAAAGACTGTTTTTGAACCTCTATCCAATTATTTGCAAAATCTCTACATTCCTCTCTAAAATCTTTTATCTTAATTTCTTCCTTTTTTTTTCCTTTTTTTCTATATTTTTTTTCAATTTGCCACTCTATAGGTAAACCATGGCAGTCCCAACCAGGTATATATAAAGAATTATATCCTTCAATTTGCATTGTTCTGTTAATAATATCCTTAAGAACTTTATTGGCAGCTGTTCCCATATGAATAGGTCCATTTGCGTATGGAGGGCCATCATGAAGAATGAACTTTTCTTTATTTTTTGAAGTTTCTCTTAATTTTTCCCATAAATTAATATTATGCCAATATTGCATCATTTTAATCTCTTCACTAGGAAGTTTGCCTCTCATACCAAATTTTGTTTTAGGTAACAACATAGTTTCATTATATTTATTATCACTCATTTCAAACCTTCATAATTTCCATTAGTTTCCGAATTTCTAAGAATTATTTCTATTTTTTTACAATCTTCACTCATTTGTCTAATTAAATCAGTATCACTATTAAACTTTTCCTCGTCTCTAATTTTTTCTATAAATGCCACTTTAATTCTTTTTTGATATAAATTACCAGAGTAATTAAAAATATAAACTTCTAATATCTCTTCTACTCCATCAAAATGTGGCCTTATTCCACTTGAAACTGCACTCATTCTCCATTTTTTTTCTTCTTCTATTTTAGTCCAGCAAGCATAAACTCCTCTATGAGGAGAGATTTGATATAAATATTTTAAGTTAGCTGTAGGATAGCCTAATAATCTACCTTGTGCCCGTCCTTTAATCACCTTACCTTCAACTTCCCAATAATAACCTAAAATATGCTTTGCTTTATTTACATTTCCATTTTGAATAAGGTTTCTAATTAAGGATGAAGAATATATTTTATCATCTAACCCAACTTTCTTTTGTAATGTTATTAAGCTAAAGTGATTTTCATATTTTTTTAATAGCTCTATATTTCCTTCTCTATTTCTTCCAAATTTAAAGTCCGTTCCTACTATTACATTTTTAACTTTTATTTTTTTTATTAAGTATTCATCAATAAATTGATCAGCTGAAATTTTACTAAATTTTTTAGAAAATGTAATTAAGAATAATACATCTATTCCTAATTCATACAGTTTTTCATATTTAGTTTTAAACTTTATTATATTTTTTTTCCACCTTTCGGGTGAAATTACTTTTAGTGGATGCGGACTAAAAGATAAAACTGCCGCTCTATCTTGCTTTGATCTTTTTAGCTTTAATAATTCTTGTAATAAAAATTTATGCCCTTTATGAATGCCATCAAAGTTTCCTATCGCAACATTATATCTATAT
>MDTB01160355.1_pt1 | contig 13452 bp, 12 predicted proteins | sample 811161 | NCBI WGS metagenome assembly MDTB01 (sample SAMN05326650, study PRJNA326480) | marine metagenome | isolation source: seawater | place: Mediterranean Sea | collected 2009
AAGCTCTATTAGACCGCTGGCCGCGTTCACGGTGATGGTGGGCTTGGCGGTTAACTTTCTGTCAGTAACGAATTTTGCTAAACAGCGTGCGCCGTTACCGCAATGCTCTACTTCACCACCATCCGAGTTGAAAATTCTGTAATCAAAGTCGGCGTCTGGACGTGACGGTGGCTCAATGAGCAATAATTGGTCAAAACCTACACCAGTATGACGATTGGCTAGCTTTTGGACTTGGCTTGGGCGAAGACTGACGTGCTGGCTGACCGCGTCGATAAGAAGGAAATCGTTTCCAAGACCATGCATTTTGCTGAATTGAATTCTCATGATGATTCATCTATCAATTTTTCAAGAGCCCAGAGGCTTTCTAATGATTCACGTTCGCGGATGACGTGGGTCTTAGACTTGTCGACCAGAATTTCTGCAGCTCGTCCGCGGGTGTTGTAGTTGGATCCCATAACAAATCCATATGCACCAGCGGAGCGCACAGCTAGCAAATCACCCTCTTTTAATTTCAGAAGACGGCCTTTACCTAAAAAATCGCCCGATTCACACACGGGTCCTACAACATCAAAACAAGCCTCAATCTGGCCTGGTCTATGAGTCTTTTCGACCGGAATAATGTTCTGCCAGGCTCCATATAGACTGGGGCGTATCAAGTCATTCATTGCCCCATCGACAACCGCGAAGTACTGATCTTGGTTCGTTTTTGTCAAAATTGTTTGGGTGACAAAAATACCAGCGTTTGCTGCAATGGACCGCCCCGGTTCAAGAACTAGATTGAGAGCTCGATCTTTCAAGCGCTCTTTTACAATAGACAAGTATTCCGAAGGATGAGGTGGTTTCTCCCGATCATAGGTCACGCCTAACCCTCCACCAAGATCAACATGTTTGAGGACAATGCCAAGGTCAGTCAATTCATCAACTACGTTCAAGAGCTTGTCGAGTGATTCAATAAGTGGCGAAATATCGGTCAATTGACTCCCGATATGGCAGTCGATACCAACCGGATCTAATCCAGATAGCATATGGGCGCGTTGGTAGGCAGCAATGGCATCTTCGTGCGCGATGCCGAATTTATTCGCTTTTAGTCCGGTGGAGATGTAGGGATGTGTTTTCGGATCAACGTCTGGATTGATTCTTAGCGACACAGGCGCAACCATGTCCAATTCAGATGCTACTGAATTTAGTTGCTCTAACTCTGCGAGCGACTCGACGTTGAAGCAGTGAATGCCAACCTGCAGCGCTCTTTGCATTTCGTGGCGTTGTTTACCAACCCCAGAGAACACAATTTTACGGGGGTCGCCACCGGCTTTGATGACCCTTTCGAGTTCACCGACCGACACGATATCGAAGCCAGCGCCCTCTTTCGCTAGCAACTGTAAGACCGCGAGGTTGGAGTTCGCTTTCATGCCGTAGCAAATCAAATGTGGAACATCACTTAATGCATCCGCATACGCATGATAGTGTCTAACAAGTGTTGCTCTTGAGTAAATAAAGCAAGGTGTCCCGTGCCGGTTGGCAATTTCGGAAACCGCTACATCCTCGGCGTGTAAGACACCGTCACGATACTGGAAGTGATCCATGGTTAGTTCCGCCCGTCTACCGTCTTATTCGGCTGATCTGGCAGGAACAAGGGGCCTGTCTGTCCGCACGCTCCGAGCAACAAACTTGAACCCAATATTACGATACTAGCTAGAATTGTTTTCATGGCCTGAAGTATACCCAGATTTATACTGAAACCGGCTAAACTGTTTTCAACCAAAGGATAGAAAATGTTGACAAATATTCTTACGATTGCAGGTTCTGACTCGGGTGGTGGTGCTGGTATTCAAGGAGACCTCAAGTCTATTTCAGCGACCGGTGCATACGGCTTGAGTGTAATTACGGCGTTGACTGCGCAGAATACTATAGGTGTCGACGCGATCTATCCAGTCGCCATTTCTTTTCTCAAGCAGCAGATGCAGGCGGTCGCGAGGGATATTCAGATTGATGCTGTGAAAATTGGGATGTTAGGAACATCTGAAGTGATAGCGGCAGTAGCAGAATTTGTTGCCGGGCTTCAATGCCCAATCGTTGTGGATCCTGTCATGGTGGCCAAAAGTGGAGATCGATTATTGCAAGCAGATGCAGTTACCTCTCTTCGGGAGTTGCTGATACCAAAAGCATCCTTGATAACGCCCAATTTACCTGAGGCTGCGGATCTGCTGGGTGTAACAGAAGCGGTCGACCGTGAGAGCATGCTCAATCAAGCAGAGGCTCTGCTGAGATTGGGTCCGGGTGCAGTACTTTTAAAAGGTGGTCATCTGGCGACAAACGAATCACCTGATTTATTGGCTCTTGGTGATAGTTATATTTGGTATGAAAGCGAGCGTATTGAGACCACGAATACGCACGGTACGGGATGTGCGCTCTCTAGCGCGCTTGCGTCATTTATGGGGCAAGGATTAGGGGCTCCTGAGGCGGTATCGGAGTCAAAGACCTACATCAGAGGAGCGATTACTGAGGCAAACCGTTTGGATGTAGGTAAGGGTCATGGCCCGGTGCATCATTTTTGGGCTCTTTGGGGGGACGATGGCTGATTGGCCAGAGCCGACATTTGGCTGCACGGATTGGACACTTGAGGCTACCGAGCGTCTTGCTGATGGGTTTTTTCGGCTGGATGAACTTCGATTGACGCATCGTGGATATCAGAGGGAATCGGTTGGCCCAATGCGGCGTGAACTGCTTGTTCGCGCACCGGCCGTCGTCGTAATCTTGTGCGATCTTAATCGGCAGCAGGTTGCGATGGTTGAACAGTTCAGAGTTGGTCCTGCGATGTCAGAACTGGATGATAGTCCCTGGATGCTTGAATGGGTAGCTGGCATGTGCGAGGGCAATGAATCTCCCCTCGAAACATGTCGTCGCGAAGTATTTGAAGAAACTGGGTTATCGCTCGACGCGGATCCTCAGTTAGTATTCACATATTACCCAAGTCCCGGTGGTTCGAACGAATTGATATTCTTGTATTTTGCTTCTTGTGATCTGACAAGGGTTGAGCGATTCCGAGATCAGACCGGCGAGTATGAGGACCTGAAAGTACACGTAATTCCCATTGCTTCGGCTGTGGAAGCGTTGCAGACTAAAAAAATGAATAATGCGGCCACAATTATCGGGCTACAGTGGTTGAAGTTAAATTTACCAGAGTGAATGAGAAGGAGTGTGACTTGTCTACCAAGACTTGCCACGTGCCAAATTTACAAAGACATCATGCGACTTGTGGTCTTAACTACAGTTTGCTAGACCGGCTTGGGCGTCGCTTTGGCTCAGAGGATTCACTACAGTTCATTCTTCCATTTGGCGGACAGGATTGTCTGGTCAGGATGCGTTTTAGGGATCTTGGACCCTACACGGGTCTCTGCGAAAGTCAGTGTAGCCTGCTCGATGGCCATAGTATTTGGGTGCCTTTGCCCGCATTTACCGTGCGGTTGTATCATGATGTGCAGCTTGCTGAAATAACTGATGAGAGTTCATCCGATTTTATTCAGGGCGCCTATCCCTATCCAAATCCATCCATGGTTCAACCCAACGAGAGAGAGCAACTGGATCAATTCTTAAGTGAATGGCTGTCCTATTGCTTGCACCATGGTCTGGCCGATCTTTCAGCATACGGAATCGACACAGATGAGTTATCAGGCACAGGATATTGAGGTCCTTTCTGGGCTGGATCCCGTAAAACGGCGGCCTGGCATGTACACCGATACGACCCGCCCAAATCACTTGGTGCAGGAAGTTGTTGACAATTCTGTCGATGAGGCACTGGCAGGCTACGCAAATCGTATTGACGTGACGCTGGGCACTGATGGTTCCGTGTCAGTTGCCGACAATGGCCGTGGTATGCCGATTGATCTGCATCCTCATGAGGGAGTCCCTGGCGTTGAGTTAATCTTGACGAAGCTACATGCAGGTGGAAAGTTTTCAAAAAGAAACTACCAGTTTTCTGGTGGCCTTCATGGGGTGGGGGTTAGTGTTGTCAACGCTCTTTCGATTACGGTTGATGTTGAGGTCCGGCGGGATGGTAAACGATACGACATTGGTTTTGCGAATGGCGATAAGATTCGTGATTTAAACGAGGCGGGTACCTGTACGAAAAAGGATACAGGGACTACTGTGCGTTTTGAGCCGGATTTAAGATATTTCGATTCCCCAAATATTTCGGTCGTTCGTTTGCGTCACTTATTACGAGCGAAGGCGGTACTGTGCTCAGGTCTTACAATTTGTCTGCATAACGGTAAGACGGAAGAAACTGAGACGTGGCGTTTTGAGAACGGTCTTACCGATTATTTGCAAGCAGAGATCGGTGATTCAGTTTCTGTACCGGAGGCTCCTTATACAGGTAATTTTGCGGCCGAGCATGAGGCGGTCGAATGGGCGCTGACATGGCTTCCCGAGGGAGGCGAACTTACCACTGAGTCCTACGTAAATTTGATCCCTACCATCCAAGGTGGAACTCACGTAAACGGATTACGAACCGGTTTGATGGATGCACTTCGGGAATATTGCGAATTCCGTAACTTGGTTCCCCGGGGACTGAAACTGTCTCCAGATGATCTCTGGGAGCATTGCGCCTACGTTCTCAGTGTAAAGTTGGAAGATCCACAATTTTCCGGACAAACCAAAGAGCGTTTAAGTTCACGGGAATGTGCAGTTTTTGTAAGCGGTGTTGTTCGCGACGCGTTCAGTTTGTATCTTAATTCGAATACAGCAATTGGTGATCAATTAGCAGAGATTGCCATAGCTGCTGCTCAACGGCGGCTAAAATCTAGGAAGCAGGTCGCTCGTAAAAAGGTGACGCAGGGTCCCGCTCTACCCGGAAAACTGGCTGATTGTGCCGGTGGCGATGCCCTTGCGGGGGAGTTATTTCTGGTTGAGGGTGATTCAGCGGGCGGTTCTGCTAAGCAGGCTAGAGACCGGGAATTTCAGGCAGTAATGCCGCTGCGAGGGAAAATTCTGAATACGTGGGAGGTTCAGTCGGATGAGATCCTCTCGTCTCAGGAAGTGCACGATATCGCGGTTGCCTTAGGTGTTGACCCTAGCTCTTCCGATTTAAATGGTCTTAGGTACGGAAAGGTCTGTATTCTGGCGGATGCTGATAGTGACGGGCTACATATTGCTACTTTACTGTGCGCTTTGTTTGTGAAGCATTTCCGGCCACTGGTTGAGCAAGGGCATGTGTTTGTGGCGATGCCTCCTCTGTACCGGATCGATATTGGTAAAGATGTTTTTTACGCTCTAGATGATGCTGAAAAAAAAGGAATTTTAGATCGTCTATCTGCAGAGAAACGGGGTGGGAAAGTCAGTGTCACACGATTTAAAGGATTAGGTGAGATGAATCCGAGCCAATTGCGAGTAACAACAATGGATCCAGATACACGTCGATTGGTGCAATTGGTGCTCGATGATTCGGATGAATCAGCCGGGACCGATGAGGTTATGGATAAATTACTCGGTAAAAAACGAGCGTCCGATCGCAAGCAGTGGCTCGAGGCGAGTGGCCATATGGCTGACATTGCGTAAATCTCCTTGAAATTTCAGTCAATCTCTCTAATATTCCGCAGCCCAAACCTGAATAGAGGACACGGTTTTGATAGACGTATTGCCACGTGAATCCGCGTCGACCTGGCTTGATCTGGTGGAGACTACGCCATCGTTAGTGTTTGACCCTGCGATGTGTCGTCATAAGTGGGGTGCTTTAACCAAATCACTGCCCGGCATAACATTACATTATGCCGTTAAATCCAACCCCTATCCTGATTTGCTACAGACGATTGCGGCTGAAGGCGGTTGTTTTGATGTTGCGAGCTCGGCCGAGATCAAAATACTCGAACAGCAGGGAGTTCATCCTTCAAGGATGATCCACACGCATCCTGTTAAAACCGATGCAGAGGTCGAGAGGGCAGTCGTTTCAGGAGTGACAACTTTTGTAGTCGACAATGTGGATGAATTATGGAAGTTGATTCCTTATCGTCACGTGATTCTAGTCATGCTGAGGCTGTCTTTCATTGCGCCAGATGCACCGATAGATCTGAGCCGTAAGTTTGGAGCACCTATTCAGGATGCTCTCAGTATTCTTGATGTAGCTCACGACTCTGGTATTCGAATCGATGGTTTGTGTTTCCATGTCGGATCTCAGGCAGCCACCGCCAACACACACGCAGATGCTTTGGCGACGTGTTTAGAGTTGTGTAAAAAAGTTAAAGAAAAAGGGTTGCCAGAGATCGTTCGGATCGACATTGGTGGGGGGTTCCCAGCACATTATACCGGTGAACCGATAGATTTTGATTCGTTTTGTGCGCCAATCCGGGAAGTGCTTACTAATGCACCTGATCATATCAAAATTTTGGCAGAGCCTGGGCGTGCAATTTCGGCACCATCAATGGCTTTGGTTTGCAGAGTAATTGGCCGTGCAAAACGCAGAGATGGGTGGTGGTTTTATCTCGATGATGGGGTATATGGAGCACAATCGGGTCGAATATTTGATGGAATGCATTACCGCATGTCGGTATTCACGTCGAGTAACGAGCAATCGGCATGCGTATTTGCTGGACCAACTTGTGATTCGATTGATGAACTTGGAAGGTATCCAGAGTTTCCCGTTCTTAATATGAACGATGTTGTCATATTCCATGAGATGGGTGCCTACACACTGGCGAGCGCGACACAGTTTAATGGAATCTCGCCACCTTCTGTCGTCACTAGGGCGCTTCCGGGCCAGGTCCAAGAGCATAGGCTTAGTTTTTGAAATTAACTGCCTTCGTTGATGGTGGAGGTACCAAAACACGAGTACGTCTAGCGGATGCTTTGGTGGGCGCTATAGTCGAGGATATTGTTGTGGGGCCTGCCAATCTAGGGTTGGGCTTTGAGGCGTGTTGGAATCAAATTGAGCACGCGATTGATCTTGCTGGGTTGGACCCGCCAGTAAAATGCGTGGTGGGAGTAGCTGGCACCGAATACATTAAAGAACGACAAAAATTCCTGTCATCAGCGCCTTATCCAACCGTTTTAGTTTCGGATCGTGATGCAGGCCTATTTGGTGCTCACAGTGGGCGTCCCGGAGGTTGTTTAACCGTTGGAACGGGCGTCTCTTTTGCGTGGTTAAATTCACGTGGTGTTGTAACTCGACGTGGTGGTTTTGGTTTTGTGCTTGGTGACCAAGGCGGAGGTGCGTGGATGGGTCACCGATTGCTTTGCGCGCTGACTCGCTTGGCGGATCAAGGTGACTTGCTGCCTTCTCATATCAAACTGATCGAATCTTTGGAGATTGGCTGCACTCCGAACGACTGGATTACCTTTGCAAATCAGGCCACACCACTTGATTTTGGGTCTTTGGCGCCAAGGGTTTTGAATACGAGATCCTCACTTTCATTGAGCGCGAATATAATTACTGAAGGGGCTACCGAACTTGAATCCCTCGTACACGAATTTCCAAAGGCCCTCCCGCTGGCGCTTGTCGGGGGCTTGGCCCACGTCTATGAGAAACATTTCGCTGCTCTGGGTTATGAAGTTGTCACGGCTGATGGTAATGCACTTGATGGTCTGTCATATATCGATCAACATCTCAGTACGTTGAGCATTGATCGATGGAAATCAGATGACTGAGTTAGCGGGACATATCGTAACTGCGAAAGGGGTGGTAGAGGGCTGCCTTCAATTTAACGAGTCTATCGTTTCGATTAATGAAATCGCTTCAAGTGATCAACGAATCATTCTGCCCGGGATTATCGATTGCCATATTCATGGGGGTGGGGGTGGCGATGTCATGGAGGGATTATCGGGTATTCGATCGCTTGGTCGGACGCATGCACAGTTCGGGTTGACCGGTTTCCTTGCGACAACAGTGACTGCAGACAATGCTTCGATTGAACAAGTTCTGGATGCTGCGACCCAGGTGATGGAACACCGTGAGCCCACTGCTGCGAGGTGTTTAGGGGTTCACCTTGAGGGTCCTTATCTGAGTGATGGCAAGCTTGGTGCACAGCCGCCAGGAACTCGTTTGGTTGAACCCCTCGAGGCAGAGGCTTGGTTTCAGCATGGTTGTGTGAAGGTGATGACCTATGCGCCCGAGCAAGATCCAGATAATGTTCTGCCCGAAATCGCGAAAGCCCATGGTGTAAAACTTCAAATTGGTCACTCTGGATGCCCCTATCATAAGGCGTCTGATTTATTTGGTCTCGGTTTTGGGGTCACACATTTATTCAACGCGATGTCGGGCGTGCATCACCGAGATCCCGGTGTTGCCTCTGCGGCGCTTTTAAATGCAGAGTACGCTGAGATTATCTGCGATGACCTGCACGTGACAGAGCCAGCATTCCAATTGGCGAGAGGACGGATTCCTCAGCTTTATTCAGTTACTGATTCGACCTCGGCTGCTGGGATGCCTGATGGTGAATACCAGCTAGGTATACATAGAGTGTTCAAAATGAACGATGCTGTGACGCTGAGCGACGGCACACTGGCTGGCAGTGCCGCGACTGCGGATCTGATAATCAAGACACTCCGAAAGTTTGGACTGGATTGGCCCGAAATCGGTTTGATGACGAGCACGCGCCCAGCAAACTGGCTCGGCTTGGATAATGTTGGACAGATTAGACCTGGCGCTCTTGCTGATCTGGTGGCCTATCGTGATGGAGAGCTTGAGTCTGTGTGGATTGGGGGTTCTAAGGTCTTTTAGACTCATCAAGGGGCGACAACACGTACGCATTCATGTTCAATAGGAGAGTTTCTGGTGAAAGGGTTAAATATGAGACTAATAACAATAATTTTTATTTCGCTCAGTTTATCTGCGTGTTCAATGCTTCCGGACGCTTCTAAGTTAGACTCTATGTTCCCAGAGTCCCTTAAATTTGATTTACCATTTTGGGGGTCTGACAAAGAAAGTACGGTCGTTGAATCCGTCATTGATGGGCAGCCGACTAGAGAGACGGTCGCTAATTTTGAGGCTGAATCCAATAAGCAAATCGTGCCCGAGCTCGATCCTGACCAACTCGCAAGGGTTGAGGTTGGACAGACAAAAAAACAGATACTTGCGATACTGGGTCCATCTGCTGATGTGGATACAGGAGAAACATTAGCTGATCATTACGTGAAGGATGGCGAGGTTTACGATGTGCTGTATTTCCGAACCAAATTAAATGGCGTTGAAGACATTCGGGCTTTTCTTTTTGAGGCTGACCAACTCATTGGTATCGGCTGGACTAAACTCAACTGAAAAAATCAAATCTAAATGCGAATGTATTGCATTTAGATTTTCGTTTGGTATGATCTCCTTCGTTAGAAAAAGAGATCATTAATGATGTTAATGCGTTTTGTTATCTTGGCGCTCTTGGGCATTTGTTCGTTATCTGTGGCTGCAGCCGAGGTTAATGTGTACTCATCACGCAAAGATGTGCTGATCGTTCCTCTACTCGAGCAGTTTGAAAAACAAACGGGAATCGAAGTAAACCTGATTACAGGCAAAGCCAGTGCGCTTATGAGTCGAATCAAGTCGGAAGGGGCAGCATCACCCGCTGATCTGTTGGTTACTGTCGATGCTGGCAATCTGCACCGAGCCAAAACGGCCGACCTCGTGCAAATAATTCAAAGTGAATTACTCGAATCGCTCATTCCCTCAGCCCTGCGCGATCCAAAAATGCACTGGGTCGGCTTGACGCAGCGTGCACGAACGATCTTTTATGCTGAGGATCGTGTGGATCCAAAGACGCTTTCGACGTATGAAAACCTAGTGGATGACGAATGGAAGGGTCGAATATGTATACGATCCTCTAGCAATATTTATAACCAGTCGTTGGTTGCTTCCTTGATCGAGGTTCATGGGGAGGATGGCGCTGAAGCCTGGGCAAAGGGGATTGTCGAAAACATGGCGCGCAAGCCAACGGGCGGTGACACAGATCAGCTTCGAGCCGTTGCTGCAGGCCAATGTGACTTGGCAATTTCGAACACATATTATTACGGGCGCTTGTTGGACTCGGAGAGAGCTGAAGACAAAAAGGTCGTTGATACAGTTAAGGTATTTTGGCCTAATCAGCGTGGTCGTGGAGCGCACGTGAATATTTCTGGTGCGGCCATCGCGAAATATGCTCCGAATTATGATGAAGCGATTAAGCTACTGGAATTTATGGTATCCGAAGGCGTTCAAGCATACTACGCCGAAGTAAATCACGAGTTTCCAGTCGTAAGTTCGGCAACAGTATCTGCCACCATTCAGTCCCTGGGATCATTCAAAGCTCACGAACTGAATCTGAGTATTCTCGGTGAGAATAATAAACGTGCAGTAATGGTTATGGACCGAGCTAATTGGCAGTAAGGGACAAAAACTGTTCAAGCTATTTTAGGATTTTCCGTCCAAATGGTCTTTTGATTGCAACTTTTTGTGTCGCGCTCTGCGTGGCACTTCCTCTTTGTGTCGTTCTTTCATTCTTAGCAACAACGAGTTCTGATGTCTGGCAGCATCTTGTCGACACGCTTTTACTACGATACATTTCTAATACACTACTGCTCTCTCTCTATGTCGCCATTGGCGTAGTCTGTATTGGTGTACCAACAGCATGGATCGTTGCTTTTTACCGTTTCCCAGGTCGAAAGACTTTATCTTGGCTTCTGTTGTTACCCATGGCCTATCCAGCGTATATTTTGGCCTACACTTACACTGGCATATTAGAGTATGCAGGCCCTGTGTTGACGTGGATGCGGGCCGCTGATGTGCCAAATTGGTTGATGACGCCATTTTTAGGTATACGCTCGCTTCCGGGCGCGGCTTTGATGTTGAGTTTAGTCTTGTACCCGTATGTCTATTTACTAGCTCGAGCTGCTTTCTTGCAGCAATCTGCGAATCTTATGGAGGCTGGTTATACCCTTGGTCACAATCGATTTTCAGTATTTCGTCGAATTGTTGTTCCGATGGCTCGGCCTGCAATTGCAGCAGGGGCACTTTTGGCGATTATGGAGACAGTCGCTGATTTTGGGACAGTGCAGTTTTTTGGGGTACAAACCTTCACAACGGGAATAATGCGAACCTATTATGGATTCGGTGACACGCCTGGCGCGGCACAGCTTAGCTCCGTGTTGCTCGGCTTTGTGGCTGTATTAATCGTTCTGGAGCGCCACTCAAGAAATGGTATTAGATATTACTCAGACCAAATGCGCCGATTAGACCAAGCCGCACAACACTTGACTGGCTTTCCGGCGTTTGCTGTACAGGTCTTGTGTGCACTCCCGATTCTGTTCGGGTTCTTGATTCCAACAATATTATTGGTGAACTGGACTATATTTGATGCAACGATGCAGTCATTGTGGCGATTGGCTTGGAACAGCTTAGCCCTTGCTGGAGGATCTTCGTTAATTATCGTAGGTATTGCGATAGTCATTGCATATGCGAATCGACTTCTTCCGTCACGTAGCCTCTCTTATGTGACTACTTTCATTGGTCTCGGTTATGCGCTTCCTGGCATCGTTGTGGCAATTGGTGTATTAATTCCGTTCGGAGCGTTCGACGTATGGCTTTCTACTCAACTTACGCCTTGGTCTATCAAGCCCCAACTTTGGCTTTCGGGAACTTTGATCGCAGTGATCTTTGCCTACTTAGTTCGATTTCTAGCGGTTGCGAATGGCAACGTAGTTAGCGGCTTATCACGTATACCGCCAAGCATCGACCAGAGTGGTCGATTACTTGGTTTGTCCCAAACCGGCGTGTTGACGAGAATCCACATACCTCTTATGCGAGGTTCCGTACTGACAGCTATTTTGGTGTGCTTTGTGGATATCCTAAAAGAGCTGCCTGCTACTTTGATCTTACGTCCATTCGACTTTAATACGCTTGCAGTCCGTGCGTATGAGCTGGCGGGGCAGGAGCGTTTGATAGACGCCTCACCGGCCTCACTATGCATAGTGTTAGTCGGCCTTATTCCTGTGATTTTGTTAAATCGTTCTATTGGAAAACTATGACTGACCAAAACAAAGACGCTCTCACGATTCGTAATTTGACACTGGACTATGGTGCGAGTCGGGCGGTACATGATGTGAACCTTTCACTTGAATCGCTGGAACTGGGATGTTTACTTGGCCCCAGTGGTTGCGGTAAGTCGACCCTATTGCGAGCCATTGCTGGGTTTCAGCCACCAACTTCAGGCGAAATCTGGCTCAATGGCTATCTCCTGACAAGCCCGAGTGTCTCGGTCTCGGCTGAGAGTCGAGGGGTTGGGATGATGTTTCAAGACATCGCACTATTTCCCCATCTCACGGTCGATCAGAACATTGGGTTCGGTTTGGAAGATTGGCCTGAATCAAAAAGGGATCAGCGAATTCGTGAATTACTCGATCTAATTGGTCTACACAACTTGGGCTCCAGGTATCCACATGAACTGTCGGGCGGACAGCAACAGCGAGTGGCGCTAGCGCGATCGATGGCGCCTAAGCCTAAATTATTGTTACTCGATGAACCTTTTTCTGGGCTTGATACTGAGTTACGTGGCCGCCTAGCCAGCGAGGTGAGAACTATTTTAAAAAGTGACGGAATTTGTTCTTTGCTTGTGACCCATGATCAACGTGAGGCGTTCGATTTTGCTGATCGTATCGCTGTGATGAGCAACGGTTGTATTCGTCAGTTCGATACTCCCTTCAACTTGTATCATGAACCAACAAGCCCCTTCGTGGCACACTTTGTCGGCCCTGGCGAGATGGTTGACGCGAAAGTGAACGACCCCCGTTCTGTGGTAAGTCCATTGGGCGTTCTGACGAATGATACGGACCTCGGTTTCGAGACGGACTCCGATGTGAAAATTTTTCTTCGTCCAGATGATTTGATTCACGATGACGATTCAGACTATACAGCGATTCTGGTAGGGAAACACTTTAGAGGCGCCCATCATCTATATCAGGTAAGGCTAGACAATGGTGTTGTCCTTGGTTGTTTTGCACCTTCGCATCATGATCATGGGATCGGTGAAAGAATCGGTGTGAGTCTTGATATCGAACATTTGGTTGTATTCCCACAGTAACCAAATTCATAACATCGAATATTTTTACGTTTAGTTTTATTCAAACGGCCGGGAACAAACTGACGTTGGTGATGTGTCCGAAAACTGAGTTTCACCCTAACGCCCGTTCATGCTTATAAAAAAATTTAATAGTTTGCCGATATTCCAATTTTGTAGGGTCTTTTGGTTGGTTCGGCCATACTGACATTCTTGTATTACGCGGCTTTTGTGAACGCTTTGGTGAGTAAGTGAAATAATTTTGTTAATTTAGAAAAGCTCGGTACAGTCACTATTATGAATAAACGATTATTCTCTTTAGCATTTTGCCTTTTTCTCAGTGCGAGTTCTATCGCGGACGGTCTTTACCGTTCGGCAGTCACATATGTTCCTTCTGGTTCCCAGCAAGCGGAGTTAGAGAGGTTGTTAGCTATTGAGATCCCATCCG
>MDTB01196727.1_pt1 | contig 13451 bp, 15 predicted proteins | sample 811161 | NCBI WGS metagenome assembly MDTB01 (sample SAMN05326650, study PRJNA326480) | marine metagenome | isolation source: seawater | place: Mediterranean Sea | collected 2009
GGTCCTCATCTTCGCATGAGGAGGGTTGTCAAAGAGATTGGGAAATTGCGACCAAAGAATTTATAGGTTCAAACGGGAAGGTAGAAAAAATACTGGCTGAAAGAGTAAAATGGCAAAAAAATAATAAGGGCAAGATGGCGATGGCTGCGATTCCTAATTCCACCTTTGAGATTAAGGCTGATCTTGTATTATTTGCGATGGGGTTTCTAGGGCCTGTGTCTTTGGGTCCAATAGAAAATTATAGTTTGGCCAAAGATTCTAGGGGAAATATCTTGGCTAATACTGGTGATTATCTAACTTCTAAAAACAATGTATATGCTGCAGGAGATGTAAGGAGGGGACAGTCGTTGGTGGTATGGGCGATCAGAGAGGGCCGTCAATGTGCTCGGTCGGTCGATATAGCACTTATGGGAAGAACTACGCTTCCTTTATAATTAGACGCCTATGACAACCCTTGAAAATGATATTTTGATAAAAGCGTTAATGCGCCAACCTACCTCCCGCACCCCTATATGGATTATGAGACAGGCGGGTCGCTATCTACCCGAATACAAACTAACCAGAAGGCGGGCTGGTAGCTTTCTGGAGTTGGCGAAAAACCCTAATTTGGCAGCAGAGGTTACATTACAGCCAGTTGAAAGATTCGATCTGGATGCGGCAATTGTATTTTCAGATATTTTAACTATTCCAGATGCTATGGGGCTTGGACTCCGTTTTGTTGAGGGCGAGGGGCCTTTTTTTCATAAGCCGATAAGAAATGAGGAAGATGTTAATTCTCTGGTGGTGCCGGATCCATATGATAAATTACGTTACGTAATAGATGCTATCGAACAATCAAAAAAATCCTTAAAAAATAGAATACCCTTGATAGGTTTTTCTGGTAGCCCGTTCACACTTGCTTGTTATCAAATTGAGGGACGAGGCGGAACAGATTTTTCATATGTGAAAAAAATGCTTTACGATAACCCCTCGCTTTTCCATAAGCTTCTTTCAATTAATACTAGGGCAGTGATTGATTATCTGAATGCTCAAATAAATGCGGGGGCCAATGCCATAATGTTATTTGATACATGGGGAGGGATACTTTCCTATAATGCATACATCGATTTTTCATTGAAGTACTTGAAAAAAATCTTGGAAGCTCTTTTGAGGGAATCAGGAGGTCATTATGTTCCTAAGACGATTTTTACAAAAGGTGGCGGTGGATGGCTTGATTTGATTTCTAGCGTTGGGGCTGATGCTGTGGGAGTCGATTGGCAGGTTGACCTTGGGTTGGCGCGTAATCTTACAAAAGGAAAAGTCGCCCTTCAGGGAAATTTAGATCCAGCTGTGATGCTGGCAAGTCCTGAGATTGTTCGGCGAGAGGCGGAGGCTGTTTTAAAGAGTTTTGGTAAGGGCAAGGGACATGTTTTTAATCTGGGACACGGGATTTCACAGCACACCGATCCTGAGAACGTCAAGGTACTAGTGGAAACTGTCAAGCAAAAAAGCCCAATGTTTCATTAGAATTTCGCAAATATATGTTTTATATATCTTATTTATACACAAGGACAGCATAAGACGTTATAGCGTTGTAAACCGACATCAGATACATACTTGACGCTGCACCTATTTTTTTTAAGTTATTGTTTTTATTTAATTAATTTAATGCTTTCTTGCAAAAAAAAACCTTAACGCTTGGATAATAGACTTATGCTATTTTTCTCTTTTAATCACAGATTTATCCACAGGACTAAAAAAACTTATCTCATTGATTTCTAAAAGTTAGTTAAAATTATTATATTTATCTCGGAGGCTGCAGTCGTATGGGTATTATCAAAGTAGCGATTGATGTCCCGGTTCCCCATTTATTTGAATATAGCGATAATATGCTGAAAATGGGAGTGGGATCGTTCGTTCTAGTTCCTTTTGGTAGCACAAAAAAAGTTGGTGTTGTGTTTGAGCGGATAGAGAAAGGTTCCTATCCCAGAAATACCATGAAAAGCGTTGAAAAAGTTTTGACCCTATCTCCCCTATGCAGCGAGATTATTAGTTTAATCGATTTTACTTCTAACTATTATTGTCATCCTATTGGGCAAGTTGTTTCAGCATTTCTGCCCAGCTATCTTCGAAAAATTAAAAACACCAACAAATACAACAGTCCGGCTTACGAGTTAGCTTTAAACCGGTGTAAGTCAACAGAAATAGATATAAAAACCGCCAGTAACAGCACGAAAAGACTCATTGGCATTCTAAAAGAAAAATCGACGATCTCTGCTGCTGAGGTTTTGGCCATAGACAGCCAAGGGTTAAACAAATTGCAAGAATGGGTGTCAGACGGTTGGGTAAAAAAAACCCAACAATTCAAATTAGAAACCCACAAAATCGAAAAACCGAAATTAGAAGCAACTATCCATAGTGGGAACCCTCAAAGTTTGACCGAAGAACAAATGCTGGGTGTAGAAAAAATTTCAGAAAAATTAAATAAATTTGCAGTTTGGTTATTACACGGAGTGACGGGAAGCGGGAAGACTGAGGTATATTTAGAGCTAATAAAGAAAATTTCAGAAAAAAAAGTCAAGTATTAGTATTAGTTCCTGAAATAAATCTTACTCCACAATTAGAGGAACGTTTTAAAGAAAAACTTCCATCATTAAAAATAGCTACATTAAACAGCGCTGTTTCTGAGAAAAAAAGATTTGGAATATGGGACAGAGCGCGAGAAGGAAATGTGGATGTTTTGCTGGGCACAAGGCTGGCAATATCGGTGGGGATGCCTCACCTGAGGCTGATTATAGTAGATGAGGAACATGATGCCTCGTATAAACAGACAGATAGTTTGAGGTACAATGCTCGAGATTTGGCGATATTTCGATCTCGCGAAAGAGGGATACCAATTATTTTGAGCTCTGCTACTCCTTCGCTGGAAACATATAAAAACTGGTTAGACGGAAGGTTTGAAAAAATCTCGCTTAAATCGCGTCCCAACGCAGGTTTACCTCTAGTTAAGATTGTGGATACTCGAAAAAAATCGATGAGTCTGTCACTTAGTCAAGAGCTTATAAAAGAAATAAAAATACGACTAATTAAACGGGAGCAAACTCTGATTTTCATTAACAGACGCGGGTATTCCAATTCTTTAATTTGTAACTCCTGTGGATGGTTATCAGAGTGTCTTCGATGTTCGGCTAGAATGACTTTCCATAGAAATGTAGCTCAGTTGATTTGTCATTATTGCGGGTATAAAAAGGATATCCGTAATCAATGTCCGGAATGCGGAACCGTCAATTTGTATGGGCCCGGCGAAGGGACTCAAAGCATAGAAGAGGAATTAGTATCTCTTTTCCCAGAGGCTCGGATTCTTCGGGTGGATAGCGATACGGCGAAGACCAGGCAATCTTTTCAAAATATGCGGGAAAAAATTATTTCTGGAGAAGTAGATATCATTGTTGGCACTCAAATGTTATCAAAAGGTCACGATTTTCCCAAACTAACGCTGGTGGGTATTATCGGGGTCGACAGAGTGCTATACAGCTCGGATTACATTGCTCCCGAGCGATTATTTCAACAATTAGTTCAGGTTTCGGGTCGGGCAGGTCGTGGTTCAAAAGGGGGAAAAGTTTTAGTGCAGACAAACTTTCCAGATAATTACATATTTCAGGCTTTGATCGATCAAAAATACGACGCTATGGCGGAGTCAATGTTACAAGAGCGCCAAATTGCAGGTTTCCCTCCATTTATTTTCCAAATACTAGTTCGAGCAGAGTCAAAGAATCGCGGCAAATTGTATGGCTTTCTTGAATTAGCAGCATTATCGGCAAAAAGTATGAGCTCAAGGGCCTTGGTTTACGAACCTTCTCCCGCGATTGTGGAAAAAATTTCTGGACGGTTTCGCGGTCAATTACTGATTCAGTCGAAAAACCGAGCGGAATTATCAAGCCTTAGCTTAAAACTATTAATTGCGATGCATGAAAAAAAGGCGAGTCAAGTAAAATGGGTAATAGATAGAGACCCGTTAGGAATTTAGAGGATAGCGCCAACTCAGGGATAAAATTATATAATTGATCTTTTAAAGATTTTGTAAAGAGCATTATGGACGGAATGACCCTTCAAAAAGAATTAAAAAACATTGTAAATGGTGCGGCCAATAAGCTATATAGTGAGTTGCCAGATATAGAGGCTTCATTAGAAAGACCTAAATCATTGGAACATGGAGATTACTCTTGTAATTTGGCTTTGCAATTAGCAAAAAAATTAGATCAAAATCCAAGGGAAATAGCGAATTCAATCAAAGATCAGATTTCCGACCCGGATATAATTCAAAAAGTTGACGTTGCCGGTCCAGGTTTTCTAAATTTTTATATCAACATTGAAGTCAAGCAAAAGGTCATTTTAGATATACTGAGAAATTGTAATAAGTTTGGTGCAAACAACTTAGGTAATGGAGAAAAAATTCTTTTGGAATTTGTTTCAGCAAACCCCACTGGTCCTTTGCATGTCGGTCATGGAAGGGGAGCGGCTTTTGGAGCGTCGCTAGCGAATATTCTACAGACATGTGGGTTTGACGTTTTCAAAGAATACTACGTTAACGATGCGGGTAGACAGATTGATATTTTAACCCTGTCTGTTTGGTGTAGGTATTTGGGTTTATTCTCTAAGTGTAGTGCTTTTCCTGAAAAAGGATATCAGGGTAAATATATCGAGAAATTTGCGGAGGATCTGAAAGAAGAATTTGGGGACCTTTGGGTTAGAGAGGTCGACTTTAGTTACTTTATCGAGGATTCAGAGGCAATATTAGATCATTTTATACAGCAAGCTAAGGCGGAATTAGGTGCCGAGTATGAATTGTTGAAGCAGAGGGCGATTCAAGAGCAAGTAGACTCTTGTAAAGGAGATCTTCATTGTTTCGGGGTGGTTTTTGACCAGTGGTTCTCTGAGAAGTCATTATTTGTAGATGGTAGCGTCGAGAACACCATTCAAAAACTTGAATCTGCAGGTTATGTCGAATCCCGTGATGGGGCAAAATGGTTTAAGTCAACTATTTTTGGGGATGACAAAGATCGGGTACTAAAAAAATCAAACGGAGAATATACTTATTTCGCATCTGATATCGCATATCACCACGATAAATTTAAACGGGGTTATGGCCGTGTCGTTAATATTTGGGGAGCTGATCATCACGGGTATATTCCTCGTATGCAGGCGGCTTTAAAAGGTTTAGGTCATAAGGATTCAAACCTAGAAATATTGTTAATTCAATTTGTCTCTCTTTTCCGTGCAACGAAAAAAATTTCCATGTCTACACGGTCGGGGGAGTTTGTATCACTGAAAGACCTGATTTCAGAAGTTGGTATAGATGCTGCAAGATATTTTTACTCTTTACGGAAACGCGATCAGCATCTCGATTTTGACTTGTCTTTGGCAAAAGCTAGAAATAACGAAAACCCTGTTTATTATGTGCAATATGCCCACGCGAGGTGTGCCAACATACTGATTAAATGGAGCGGTAGTCTAGACGAAGTAGTCAGCTGCGAAAATCACCCCCCCCTAGATCAACCTGATGAGCTCGCTCTACTTCAGAAATTGGGTGAATATACGGAAGTGATCCAAATTTGTGCTGAGGATTTCTCGCCACATCATGTGACAAATTATTTGCGCGAGCTCTCGGTCCTACTACATCGCTATTACAATTCGACCCAAGTTTTATCTGTTGAAGACCCTCTTCGTCAAACGAGAATTTCCCTCATAGCCGCTGTTAAACAAGTATTAAAAAATGGTCTTTCTTTGTTGGATGTTTCAGCACCTAATAAAATGTGAGAGGTGAAAAGACGTTTTTATGCCTAAAAGAAGAAAAACTACTAGACGGAAGACGTCAAAATATCCTTTGATAAAGGGTATTCTCATTGGACTCCTTGGTGGCCTGTTATTAGTGCTCGGAGTTACTTTTTACGTAAACGATATTCTATTGCCAGTGACTAACACAGTAGATGGATTGGTGGTTGATACCGATACTCCAGGGAAAAAACCTCGACTCTCTTTTTACGATTCCTTGTTAGAGGACCCAGAAACAGTCAAGGAAAAAAGGTTTAATAAGGCTGGGGTAAAAAATAGGGAAGAGAAGAAATATTTTCTACAGGTTGCGGCATTTCGCTCAAGCAAAGAGGCTGATAACCTTAAAGCCAAGTTGGCGTTAGCCGGTTTTACGTCGAGGATTGAGAAATCTGATTTGGAAAAAGATGATATTTGGTATAGAGTCAGATTAGGCCCATACGAAAGCGAGACGGAACTCTGGGCTACTAAAACGGCATTGAACCAACATGATTTTCAGGCAAATATTGTAACGGTGCCTAATATAAATAATTAAAGGTTGCTGAAAAACAAATGAAACAATTAATTGTTATTTTCTGTATAGTTTTTTTCGGTATTTCTTTGAAGGGAATAGAAGCTAAACAGCCTAAACTTAATGAAGAGTATCTTGTAATTGATGGTAAGCAAGCAGCGCCACAAAGAAAAGTTGCGGTTATCGAATTTTTCTCTTACGCATGCGTTCATTGCTATTATTTTGAGCCTGCGCTGGAACAATGGTTGAGCGAAACCTCTAGTAGTATGGAGTTTCGAAGAGTCCCTGCCATTTTTGCAGACCGAATGATACCTTTAGCCAAACTTTATTATACCCTTGAAGAAATGGAGAAACTGAATGTTTTCCACAATCTGGTTTTCCAAAAAATCCATGATGAAAACGCAAAAATTTATTCCAAAAAAGCGATAATGAAATGGGCCAAAGATGAGCCGGAATTGGATTATGTGTCGTTTGTCGAAGTCTTTGATTCTTTTTCAGTCGGGAAAAAGACTCGTGAGGCTAAACAATTAACAAGAAAATACAAGATTCCGGGAACCCCTTATGTTACGGTGGGCGGCAAATTTTTAACCGGTCCCTCCTTAATTTTCGAGAGTAATCAACAAAATGATTCCCAAGCTAATACCGCTCGCTTGTTCGAAGTTATTGAAGAATTAATAGTAATGATAAAAAAGTGAAACGGAATTTTCGCAGATTAGGTTACTTAAAGTAGCTCAAATATTTATCAATTTTTCGATATCTTTTATGGCTTGCTCGGCATTTTTAACTTTTATAGTAATCATCCCCATCGCCCGAGCGGGTTTAAGATTAATTCCCAAGTCATCTAAAAAAATAACGCTTGTAGGTTCAACGCCCACTTCAGTACATGCATGCCGATAAAAAGCAGTCTCTGGTTTGCGAACTCCAATTTTAGATGATTCAATTACATGGTGGAAAATTTGGTGAATTTTTTTGTGGTTGGCGGTTTCACTGTTAGAAGAAGTTGTACTTGATGGCTTTATATTGTTAGTTAGACACGCAGTGATATATTTTTTCTTGCATCTTTTTACTAAAGAAACCATTTGTGGTCGGATACACCCATTAAGTAATTGAATAATTTTCTTTCCTGCAATTTTATATCCAAGTTTCTCGCTTTCAAGTGAGAAAAGTTGATCAAATTGTTCCAAATTAATCTGATTTTTTTCAAATTGAGCCCAAGCGTTTACATTTGGATTAATACTATTTACCTTTCTGATAAAGTCCAACGGAATCTTATTTTCTCTCTCAAATTGGTTGAAAGCTTCAAAAGGGCTGTCAGTAATTACGCCACCAAAATCAAAAAAAATAGCTTTAACGGATGGTTGTATATTCACTTTTTATAGCCTCCAAAGGTTTTTCGAAGTCGGCTGTGGCAAATTCGTCACCTAGGTTTCCGTGCACAGGATTAGGGGAATTGATAACAGAAACAAATATGACAATTACGAGAAAATTGCACGGTAGGCGCATCTTAGATAATTTTTTCATTTTGTATTTTGACTTAAGTCCACAAGATCCCTGATTATACACTCAATAAATCATGCCTCGAGAAGCTGTTAATCTACAAATGCTCTTTCAACCACGTAAGTCCCCGGCTCTCTATGTGAACCCTCCTTGAAACCCATGTTATTAAGCATGCTCTTGGAATCACGAAGAAAATCCATGGATCCACACACCATTACACGATCAATTTTTGGATCTAAGGGATTACCATCCAAGATATCAAATAGTCTGTTAGATTTTATGAGCTTCGTAATTCTACCCATTATTGGACTTTCTTCGCGAGTCGTTGTGGCTATATGCTTTAGTTTATTTTTAGCTTCGGAACCAACTAGCGGATCCGTGTACGTTGCTTCTGCAATGTCGTATCCATATGCCAGTTCTGCTTTTAGTCTACAGGTATGAGTAAGAATTACCGATTGGTAGTTTTCATATGTCTCTGGCTCCCTTATCAAAGAGGCAAAGGGTGCTATTCCTGTCCCAGTAGAAAGAAGGTAAAGATTTTTCCCAGGAATTAGAGTACTTAAAACAACAGTACCTGATGCTTTTTTTCGAATAAAAATTTCATCACCAACTTTTATTTTTTGAAGTCGGCTTGTTAATGGTCCATCTGGAACTTTGATAGAATAGAATTCTAGCTCTTCATCCCAAGTGGGACTCGTAATAGAATATGCTCTAAAAATTGGTTTCTGATTTCCCGGCAACCCAATCATGACGAACTCACCAGCACGAAATCTGAGTGAGGAGGACCTACTTGTTCTGAATGAAAATAGTCGATCTGTATAATGTTTCACGTAGGTAATTTGTTCTGTCAACGCTCCATTTGGTGGAGTAGTTGAATTAATATTATTTGTCTCGAAATTATTTTTTGAACTCATGGTAGTAAGAAGTCATACAAAAAGCTGAAAGTTATAAAGGCTTTTACAAAGTGTAATCGTGGCCCCGCGTATTGATCGTTTAATGGTATTATTTTGTGCTTTATTTTTTTTCCTGATACAGGTCCATGCCGACGAACAAAATCCCGATATGGTTGTTTTTAAGTGCGCGTATGAAAATAAATCAGAAATAAAAGAAATTGCTTTTTACTTTAATAGTAACTCTCCTTGGGGATATTTTGATAACGGATACTACAAAATTTGTTAGCAATGCTTCTGATTTTATCACAGCACTTAAACTGAACGGTAAGGAATTGCAAGAATCAGCTTTTTATGATGCTCTAGAGGTAGAACTTTTTATCCTTCAATTATCCACAGGCTTTTTGTGGGCTTCGATTATACGAGAGTTTATGCAACCTTGTGGAATTGGTGTACAAGCATTTTCTTACCGAGCAAAATGTAAAGAAAGTCAGAATTTGGATATCGACTAGAAAATTTTCTAGTAATAATACTAGCACCCAGTATAAAAGATGGGTGTAAAAGAGGGGCTATGCCCCTCTCCGTGATTTGGTATTAAAGGTTTAGTTCTATCCTATCTCGACTTATAGGCTGCAATAAAAAATTTGTTCCAATCCTTAAGCAACTTATTTTTAACAGAACTTAACGCAAAATTGGCCTTATCACTAGACATTGGATCACCCCCTTTTTTTAAGTTAAAAATGTATTTTACCAACTATAATATGTATGTACAGACTATATTTGAGAACTGCATAAAATTGTTATATTACGTTAATGATTGATATATTTATTGGTTTCACGCTTACGGCACTCGGGGCAATATTTTTTGTGTTTTTTGTGTTTTTGGGTACCAGCGTATTTATTCTCGCTTTATTTTTTAGTATTATCGGAATAATCGGTTGGTTTCTTCTGGCAAATATTGTCGAGGTAATTGTAATATCAATTCTTGTTGTAATAACACAATTTTCCTTCTTGGCGTATGATATTTTCAAATATTTCAAACTCAAATCGTTTTGGCACCTTAGAGGATATCACCTCACTACTTACGTTAAAGAAAATAGAAAGTTTTCAAAGTACTTTGCATTTCGCCTGATTATAATTGCTCTGGTTATATATTCGGCTCATTATGCCTACTATAAAAACCATACACCTACGAAAAGCCAGATTAACGGTGTTGAAAATATTTTAATAAAAGAAATTTGAGTCTGACTTGCCAAGTCATCTAGGGACCAAATAAAATGTTTAACGGGCATTTAGTGACAAAAGGAATTATTCCATCCTTTAAATACCATCTACACCAATTTAGCGAATACTGAATTTTTGTAACTACTATATTTTCCTCAGGTAAGGCATTTGAAAAATAGGTCCCATTCTCTATTCCAAAATTCCAATTTCCCTCTTCACATCGCCAATTCTTAATATTTTCTATAAGACATGTTTTATGTATTTGTTTATTGTTTAAGACGCGAACGACAATATGGGACCCTTCAATTGTATATTTTTTCGGCAGAATATTTGAATAACGAATTCCATCTTGCGGTCTGAATTCTGAAATATCTGATAATTGATATAGCGTAAAACTGTTAGCGTGTTCGTCGTCGATAGATAACGAGTAAGCAACGAAAAAAAGAAAAAGCGGAAAGAAACAAAATATTTTATTCAATGGTTTAGTCAGTTATGAGTTGGTTGTAAATTAAGGGCCATACGCATCATTGTGGGTACGTTATTTTGCTTTGGTATAGGCGCTGAAGAACGAACAACACATTTAAAGCCAAAAGATTCATAAAACCTCACGGCACTGTAAGTTGAAATAACGTCTAAGTGAATTTTATGTATACCAAACTTTCTAGCTTTTTTAATGGCGCTATTTATTAACATTCTCCCGACACCCCTTCGTTGCTCCCCACTTAGCACTGACAGCGTCAGCACGTAATAGACATTATTAGGAATAAAGGGAGTTAGATAGCTGCATTCTTTCGACCGCTTACTGATAACCTCCAAATCATCTTTCGGTATTTTTTTCCATATGGGGTGCATTGCTTGTCGCCTGCTCTTAAATTCTTCGCCACGGAAACCTATTTCAATACCAATTAACTTGTCGTCCTTGATTGCCAGTGTAGCATTTTGATATTCAAATAGGGAATGTGGTAGTAACCATGATTGACTTATTGCTGTGAAACAATTCTTCTTCGATATAAATTGATAGTTATAAAGTTCAGTGCCAGTTTGATAGATCAGTTCTGTTATGGTCTCTGTGTATTTCGAGAAAATTACTTCTTTTGCTTCTTTCAGAACAATAAATCTTTGCAATTTATTACTCCATCAAAGAGGTTGTAATTGTTAATTCCATAAGTAAATTTCCACGTTGATATTTCGGATGAGATCCACGATGAATTATTTTAAACCCTAAACTAAGGTAAAGACCGATTGCTTTGTCTAGTTTAGTATTAGTTACTATGAAAATTTTTTGTGCTCCTTGTGATTGCGCTTTTTCTATTAATCGGCTGGCGATTATTCTTCCTACTCCTTGGCTTTGATATTGATCATTTACTGCCATTTTTATCAACTCCCATTTACAGCCGCTTTTGATAATTGCCCCAGTTCCTACTACCTCTCCCTTTGATTCAGCAAACAATATGAAACCAGGTTTGCGAATTATCTCTGCTTCTGGGTCATCAAATATTCTTTGATCGACTGGTTCAATATCAAAGTATTTTATAAGCCACTCTTTATTTAGTCGTTCAAAATGTTTTGCCAAATGGGGCGCATAATCTAATATTTTAATATCCATATCATATATTATAGTATCAAATAACTTTACCCACAGACCGAATCAGCATGCGAAAGGTGCAACGTGAAAATTACAAAAATTGAATTCAAGCATACGATAAACCTTGCCTATGATGCTGAAACAGACCGTTATACATATGAAAATAAAGATAAAAGTTTTAGTCTAATCCTTGATGAAGAAAAACAAAATCATAAAACTATTGATAATTGGCTTAAAACAGGGTTGTTATATGAAAGTGACGTATCAGGCTTACTTTGTAAGCTTTTAAAACCTAACGATATTGCGGTAGATGTTGGTGCAAATATCGGATTTCACACTTTTTTAATGTCAGCACTTGTAGAAAGTACAGGTAGAGTATACGCGTATGAGCCAGCGCTAGAGTCGATTAGAGAACTTGAGCAAAATAAAATTTTGAATAAGGCCCTGAATGTTACGATAAACCAAAAGCTTTTAGGTGAGCGACATGGGGACAAGGTCGATTTTCATTTTTCGCAGCAAGATAGTGGTACATCCTACGCTATCCGCACTAAAGATAAGCCCGAGTTGGGGTGGGAGAAAATGATGACATATTCTCTTAATGATGAATTAAAAAGTCAAACAAATATTAAATTGATCAAGCTAGATGTGGAGGGATTTGAGGGTTATATTCTACGGGGAGCTGCCGATTTATTGGTCGGCAATAGGGTAAAATATTGGGTGGTCGAATACGCTCCGCACTGTCTTGCTAGAAATGGAGATAACTTGGAGGGTCTTAGGAGTTTTATGGCCGATTTTGGTTTGGAAATGTTTGTATTGGATGCTCAAGGGGGGTTCCCTAAGCTTTTGCCAGAGGGCTTGGTTTTAGTTACCCGATTCATTCCTAACTTGTTATTTGCAAAAAAGGATGAGCTTGTAAAAGATTGGGTTATGGATGATGTGTCTAAGTTTGTCTCCCCTCCATCAATGTGGTAAGTGAAAAATATTTTCACCAAGTTTCGGTTGAATTGCGCACGTCTAATTCAAATGTCCATCCATGTTTTTTTTGCTTATACATGAAGACATAACCATCAACGATGCTTTTTATATTTATTAACGATTCCTCTCCAATTTTTTCGATAATATCTGGTCGCTTATCCCGCACAATTTTTCCGTTTATAATCCCGTCTACAATAATATGTCCAACATGAATTCCCTCAGGACCATATTCTTTTGCCATAGCTTGTGCCAGCTGACGTAAAGCTCCTTTTGCAGAGTTAAATGCTCCAAAACCAGCTTTCCCTCGCAAAGAGGCGCTGGCTCCGGTGAAAATTAATGTTCCCGCTTTTTTGGGAAGAAATTTTTTAATAGCTTCTCTGCCGAACAAAAAACCAGACAAACAGCAAGTTTTCCAACTTTCTTCAAAATATTGTACTGACATTTCTTCTATTCTTCCGGGAGTATTATTGCCAACGTTACAGATAGCAAGATCTACGCCTTCACCAGCTGTCTCAAAGAGCGCTTGAACATCTTTTTCCTGAGTCGCATCCACTTTAACCGCCCTTGCATTCCCGCCATTTTCCTTTATCTGTTTAACAATAATATCCAGTGCTGTTTTTGTTCTTCCTCCTATAAACATCTCTAAGCCCTCAGATGCAAATCGTTTTGATAGTTGTCCGCCAAGTCCTTGTTCGGCGTTAACTCCTAGTATAATCCCCTTCATTCGTGATTTCCTTTATCCATAATCATTCCTTTTAGGGAGCATTCTTCCGATTTTCTCTCCACCCACTAAGTGAAAATGAAGGTGAGGCACTTCTTGCCCAGCGTTTGACCCAACATTCGAAATGACGCGATATCCATCAAACTGAGCCGATACTTTCAAAAGCTCCGCTACGTGCGTTATCGCTTTAAAAAACTCAATAATTTCAATGTCTGAGGCTTTACGATGAAAATCATCTAA
>MDTB01155012.1_pt1 | contig 13450 bp, 11 predicted proteins | sample 811161 | NCBI WGS metagenome assembly MDTB01 (sample SAMN05326650, study PRJNA326480) | marine metagenome | isolation source: seawater | place: Mediterranean Sea | collected 2009
ATGTCCTACTCTTCCATGTCTTAAGACAAAGTACCATTGGCGCAGAAAGGCTTGACTTCCGAGTTCGGAATGGGATCGGGTATGACACTTTCGCAATAACCACCAGGCAATTCGTTATACATAATCTTATGACTTTGTAAAATTAAATTTTTTATTTTTTTTTGCTATTTTTTAAAATTTTAAACCTTTTTTTCTCTGCCAAAGCAAGATTCCTACTGGAAGATAATAAACGATAGACATCCAATTATTAAAAAAACTCCCACTAGGAGAAAAAGGCCATAAACTAATTATTATTGAGGCTAATAAACACACTTCTAAATCGTTGATCAGTGCTTTTTTCTTTTTAAAGAATTTCAAAATAAAATGTTTAATCGATAAATGACATATTAAAATAAATAAACTAACGACTATCAGGAAAGCAAAAAAACCTGCTTCAGATAAAAGCTCTAAATATGTATTGTGAGGATGTGTTTCACATGAATACTCTGAAACAGCATATGGTTCACATCTATTTCTAAATTGCCGAGGACCTACTCCTAATATTTTATTATCTAAAAAAATTCTATAAGCTGTTACATACATATCATTATGTGATTTTGAGAATATATAAATTTCGTCTTCAACATTTGTTGATTTATTAATTGTAAAATCGTCTATTGTTTGATCTATTAGCCTTTCTTTTGAAGAGGGAAAAATATTCAGCAAAACAAATATTAAAAACAAAGAGCAAATATAAGTCCATAGTCTATAAGTTTTGTATTTGTTTAACATAAGTATTATGTATACTGCAGACAAATTCATAAAAAATAATGCTAATCTTTCACCACTTAAAAAAATTAATCCTTCACTTAAAATAAACACAATTGTTAAAAAAAATAAGAGCACTTTACTTTTTTTTGACTTATCAAAAAATATAAATAGTCCAAACAAAATTGGAAAAAACCTTGCTAGATAACTGCCCAAAATTAATTCAGGACCAAAAAAACTGCTAACTCGATAATTGCTATATAATTCATACCCAATTAAATTTTTTCCAAAAATATATTGGATGTATCCATCCACTATCAGTGACGTAAAACAAACTAAAAAAGAAATAAAAAGATATTTGATTATTTTAACATTTTTATCCAATAAGTACCAAAAACATAATGAAAATATTCCAAAGCGAAAATAAAATAAGGAGTTTTTTAAAGAGATTAATTTATTATCTGACAAAAGAGAGCTGGAAACAAGGATTACCCAAAAAAGAAAAAAAAAAATAAAATAATAATTATTATAATACTTGCCTAAATTATTTTTTTTCGAATTTACTAAAAACAATATTGCTACCAAAGAAACTCCTAGATCAGATAAAAAAGGACCTGATATTAAAAAAGCAGGCATTAAGACAATTATCCAAAAAGGAATAACATCAAAAAAAAAATGATTTTTCATTTTTATAAAATAATTTTAATTACTTATTTTACAATTATATTTTTCTAATAGACAATTCAATTATGTGTTGTAAATTATTTAATGTTTTAAAACAATTAAAAGTTAAATTAATCTTTATTTCGTATATTATTAAATATTTAAGAATTACTATAAATTAAAAAGTATCACATACGTTTTTTTATAGCACTTGCAACATATACATAAAATATTGAAAAAACTGCTCCAAATATACCCGCTAATATGAGCTTTAATTTTAATGAGCTGCCATTCTTTTCTTTAACATATTTTGTGCTCTCAGACATTATTCTTGCAGCGTAAAAACTCCCTGGTTTTACAATGGGAGTGTTTTCAAATATTTCCTCTATTCGTTCAATATCTTTATTTGAAATTAAGATATTCTTTTTTTTCTGTAAATCATACAATTCATCAATAAAAGCAGACTTATTGACTCTGTTTTCAATAAGGTCAATTTCCTTTTCAATCATTTCATATCCTTTCATGTAGTAAGGTATCTCACTTTGTAAACTAGTGATAATTACAGATTCATTTGATGTAGATAAATTTTGTGAGTCTATCATCAAATTTCTGGTTCTTATTATATTCAATTTTCGAGCTATTTCGGCTTGCTCCTTTAGAAAAGCTACTCTATTTTTCATTCTAATATCATAGCTTTCTATCGCGCCAGATATTTCGGTATCAATGTCCTCTATTTCAAAAGTTTTAAGCTGTTTTCTATTTAAAATTAATTTTTCAAAAGTATCATGTACATATTTCTGCACTTCCTCATTTACAGATTTTTCAAGAAATCTTAAAAAATTCTCCCATTTTTTTTTATCAATTGTTTTATAATCAATTTTCCAATCAAGATTGTCACTTTTTTTTGAATTAGAGGAAGATATTTTAATCAAATTTGCTATTTTTGTTGTGGCTTCATCATAATCTCTAATGTTATCAAATTTTTCTTTTTTAACTAAATTAAATTTTTTTATAGATTTTTTTAAAAATTTTCGTTCATTTAATTTCTCAATAAATAAATCGTTCAAATATAACCTGTCAATATATCTAAGAGTTTCATTGAAATCTATTTTGTTTTTCTCATCTGTTGTGCCCTGAACAGAAAAAGAATCTTTCTTTGCTTTGGCCATATCAAATTTAGTAATTTTACTCACGTAAAAATTAAATGTTGAATATTCAGTTTCCTCAAATGTAGAAATAGGCCTTATTTCTGTTGATGCTTTAAATTTAGTTATAGTTGGTTTCTGAAACATTTGGGATAAATACATTCCAATTACAGCTAAGCTTATAACTAAAATAATCTTCCATTTATTTTGAAAAATAGTGATGACAAAATCTAAAATATCAACTTCATCTTGAGTTTTTTGTTTTTCCATAAAATTAAGTCTACCGATGTATTATAATCAAAAAGAGAATGCAATAATTTAAATTCATTTGATTAATTTAATCACTTTATCATCTTTATTTTTCGTAAAAGATATATTTTCTTTGTATTTTTTATGTGAGGTTTGTTCAACATAAATATGATCTACAATTTCTGAATTTGATTTATATAGTTTAACTATTTTATCTAATAAAATTTTAACTTCATTTGACTTATTATTTTCTAACAACCCTTTCAATTTATTCAAGTCTAGCTCTAACTGATCAAATGGGATAAATTGATCTGTCGTTTTTAGTATTTTTGAATGATTAGTTTTTTTTGGGTTGTCACCAATTAATAATTCTTCGTAAATTTTTTCTCCTGGCCTTAGTCCTGTAATCTTTATTTCAATATCTCCATTAGGTTTTTGATTATCTTTAACTGTAAAACCTGAAAGATTAATCATTTTATATATCAAATCTTTAATTTTCACACTTTCTCCCATATCAAGTAAAAATACCTCAGACTTTTTACCCATAGCTCCTGCTTGAATAACTAGTTGGGCTGCTTCTGTAACTGTCATAAAATAACGCATTACATCTTCATGAGTTAAAGTAACTGGACCGCCATCTTTTATTTGTTTTTTAAATTTTGGAATAACGGATCCAGAAGACTCTAAAACATTGCCAAATCGAACAATTGAAAAATTAGTATTGCTACTATCTAAAGAATTATAAATTCCCTGCATACATAATTCAGCTAATCTTTTTGAAGCCCCCATAATATTTGTAGGTCTCACAGCTTTATCACTTGATATTAGAACAAGATTTAAAACTTTTTTAACTACTGATGCTTTTGTAATAGCTAAAGTACTAAAAACATTGTTTTTTACTCCTTCACAAATATTTTCTTCAACTAAAGGTACATGCTTATAAGCAGCAGCATGATAGACTGTATCGACTTTAAAAGTTTCAAAAATTATTTCCAATTTTTCCTGGTCTTGAGCATTAACAAGTAATGGAATAACTTTTAAATTTTTGTTTATAGATATTAATTCTTCATAAATTTTATAGAGGACAAACTCATTTAGCTCTAAAAGTAATAATTTATTTGGTTTTAATCTTATAATTTGACGACACAACTCAGAACCTATAGAGCCTCCGGCTCCGGTAACTACTACTATTTTTGAATCTATATTTTTATTTAATAATTTGATATCTGGTTCAACTTGTTCTCGATCTAGTAAATCATCTATATTAAGATCTTTAATATCTGATATAGTTATTCTGCCATCGACAATCTCAGATACAGTTGGTAGCGTTTTAACAATTAATTTGCTCTGATTTAGTTTTTTTATTATTTTATTTCGTTTATTTCTGGGAATAGATGGTAGTGCAAGAAAAACCAAACTAATGCCTTTAGATTTGACTAATTTTTCTAAGTTAGATGGAGAATAAATTGTTTGACCTAGCAAAACTTGTTTATGCAATTGATCATTATCATCAAGAAAACCTATTACATTAAATTCTGGATTATTTTCTAGAGCAATAACTAGTTGCCTTCCTGCATCTCCTGCCCCATAAATTAATACATTCTTTTTAGAATTTGTTTTATCTTTAATTTCATTAATATCATTAAATATATATTTAACTGACAATCTTGAAATAATAATTGCAAAAAATAGCAGCATTGGTTGAAGTATGCCAATAGACCTAGGAACTGCTTCCCCAATATAGTAAGGAACAACCTGAATACCATATACTCCGATAACAATAAAATATAATAATCCATAAACAGATGTTGAGAGTAATATAGTTAATATTATTGAAAGATTAGTATATCGGAAAATAGTACGGTATAATCCAAATAACCAAAAAATTGGAATTGATATAATTATTGATACTGCAGCTGGATACAAAAATTCTTTAAATAAAATAATTTTCTCTAACCTCAAAACAAAAGCAAGCCAAGTACATAAAACACATAAACAAATGTCTGTAATTATTGCTATGGATCTCTTAGAGTAGCGATTTAATGACAGTATATTTCTTGAAAATTCTCTAGTTAAACTTCTCATAGGTTAAGACTTAAAACATGTCAAATCATATATTAATATTTGTGAAAATTATAATAAATTTTAATATTTATCATTTATTTTTTTTTTCCAACTAAGTTCAGATAGTATCATCTTTTCAAGGCTTGCATGTTTGAACTTCCATTTAAGAATACTACTTAGTTTTTTGATATCCGCTACCATATAGCTTATATCTCCAGATCTTTTTTTTGAAAATGAATAACTTAATTTCATTTTTTTTTGAATTAGAGTTGTAACAACTTGCTTTATTGAATATCCCTTTCCATATCCACAATTACAAATTTGATTTTTTTTATTTTTTTTTAAGTATTGCAATGTTTTAAAATGAATTTCAGCTAAATCATCAACATGTATAAAGTCTCTTACTGGAGTGCCGTCTAAAGTATTATGATTCTTTCCAAATATTTTAAAATCCTTACCAGATGATATAGATTTAAATAAGTTATTTGAAAAACTATTTGTATTTAGCCCTATTGGTCCATACTTTAAATTTTTATCAGCTCCTAAAACGTTAAAGTATCTTAATGAGAAAAAATTAAAATTTTTATTTGAAATTTTTTTTAAATATTTTTCAATTTGTTTTTTTGTTAATCCATACGTGCTAATAGGTTTAAGAGATGAATTCTCAACAACTTTTTTATTTTTACTTGGATTTCCGTAAACAGCTGCTGATGATGAAAAAATAAAATAATTTACTCCATTCTCCTTGCAACAATCTATAAATTTTTTTGTTAGCAAGTAGTTATTATGATGATATTTTTTTGGTTTAAGTATTGACTCTTCAACATCTTTATAAGCAGCAAAATGTATTACAGAATTAATATTATATTCTAAAATAATTTTTTTTATTAATTTTAAATTAGAGATATTTGATTTAAAAAAAATACTACTTTTTGGAATAATATTTTTATTTTTGTATATTAATTTATCTACAATCACAGGTTTAATTTCTTTTTTAATTAAAAGATACGAGGTTGCTGAACCAATATATCCAGCTCCACCTGTAATAAGTATAGTCATTTATTTATAAAAAAAATTTTCAAATACACTTTTCATTATTAATGCATTATTTTTATGTTTTAATAAAGTATGTGTATGATTAACATCTAGCGCGATACTTGTTTCTCCTAAAATTTTGCAATTTTCTAATCTTTTAAATTTAAACCTATTACTTTTTGTAAATGCCTTTTCTAAATATATTTCAGGACATGATCCAGTAAAACACTTAATGTTATTTTTTTTTAGATTTTTGATAATTTTAAATCTTAGTATTTTGTAATTTTTAATATCTCTTTTTATAAAAAAATAAAACCTGTACCATGCAGATTTAATATTTTTAGAAGGATAATAACTGTAGAAATATTTTTGGTATTTTAAAATCAAGTCAAAGTAAATTTTAGAAATCCTTTCTCTTTTTTTTTGAATATTTTTTAAATTTTTAAGCTGCTCTATTCCAGCAAATGATTGAATCTCTGTAATCCTCAAATTTGTTCCAAAATCATCTTTATTATAAACAAATCTCTCAGATTTATTTTTATTCTTATAATTTGATCCATGATTTATTTGCCTTTTACAAAATTCATATAATTTTTTTTTATTCGTAGAAATCATTCCTCCTTCTCCTAGAGTAGAAATAATTTTATCATTACAAAATGACCAAGTGCTAATATCACCAAATGAACCAACCTGCTTGTTATTTATTGAAGCTCCATGAGCCTGCGAGCAATCTTCAATAATTTTTAATTTTTTTTTTGAAGCTAATGTTGCAATATTTTTCATATCGCAAGGTAATCCAGCTAAATGTACACAAATAATGGCTCTAGTTTTCTTGCTTATTTTTTTTTTTATATCTTTTAAGGAAATATTTTGAGTTTGTAAATTTACATCAACAAAATTAGGTATATGACCTGTGTTAACTATACAAGACGCTGAAGAAAAAAAACTTCTACCTGTAACTAAAATTTCTGAATTTATTGGTAATTTAAGAGATTTAATAGCAACCTCTAATGCTGCAGTTCCATTGCAGACAGCAATTGAATATTTGTTTCCAACAAATCTTGAAAATTCTTTTTCAAATTTTCTTCCATAAGGACCATTAGTATAATTTATTTTTCCCAAACTAAGTACCTTACCTACTTTAGAAATTAAACTTTTACTAAAATTTGGCCAATTTTTTTCTAGCATATTTTGCCGGAATTCCTTTCACAAACGTATTTGACTTTATATTTTTTGTCACCAGACTCCCTGCAGCAACAAAGACATTGTCTCCTATTATACAATTTTCTATTATCTTAGAACCTAGTCCAATCCAACAATTTTTTCCTACTTTAACATTACCTGCCATTACAACTCCAGGGCATATATGAGTATGATCTTTAATTACACAATCATGATCTATTGATACATTTGAATTAATTATACAGTTAATTCCTATTTTGCTATCTGTATTAATGAAACTTCCATACATAATCATACTTCCTTCTCCTATGTTAGATCCAATACCTGAATAAGATTTTGGGTGAATAAGAGTTGCAAATTTAAAATTATTTTTTTTTAATAAATTATAATAATTTTCTCTAATTTTATTATTTCCTATAGCAACAACGACATTGGAAATTTTATTTTTATATCTTTTCATTGTATTAAGAGTGCCAATAACTTTAAAAGTTTTATAATTTATTTTAAAATTTTTTTTAACTTTATCAAAAAAATAAATTTTTCTTTTTTTAACTATGTCATAGACAGATTTAGCATGACCACCTGTTCCCAAGATAGCTAGTGTCATATTAATCCAATATTTTTTCTACTTTGAAAGCTTCTGCAAATTTTACAAATATATTGCTGCCTCTAACTTTCGATAAATTTATAATTCCCTCTTTTGATCTTGGATGGGGAAATTTTTTTATTTGAGACCTGTATTTTAAAAATGCTTTTACTTTATTGTTTATGTCTGACTTATCTAATTTTACATAATAATTTGGGCTAAAAGGTTTCTCATCTTCATTCCACTCTGTCTCTGAAAGAACCTCATAAGATAAAATTTTTTTTAAATTACTTTTTTTATTAAATCTCATTGCAACTTTTGCTGCTTTAAAAACAATTTTATGGTCATCATGAATATCATTTGAAGAAGGTAATAAAACAATCTCAGGATCAATATTATAAATATATTTACTGATTATATTTGAAATTTTATAAATTGGATAGTTTATCAAATTTAGTGCTGGTAAATTTTCAAAATACAATTTTTTTGTTCCAATTAAACTATTTGCCTGTTTTGCTTCATTTCTTATAACTTTTATTTGTTTGGTAGAAAAAATTTCAGGTGCTCCTATATTTGCATTTGTCAAAATTAGCACATTTATTTGGTAATTTTGCCTAGAATATTTTGAAATTAATCCTCCACATCCTAGTATTTCATCATCAGCATGAGGGGACAAAATTAAAATTTTTTTCTTCATGATTGAAACAGATAATTACAGAATTACATGAAGTTATCAATTGAATTTGCTATAAAATTTTGACTGTCAATATGAAAACTTTTAAATTTCAAAAAACTTATTTAATTATTGAGGTCTTATTTTTAAATAATCTAATTATAATAACAATTGGTGTTTTTAATAATATTTTAAAGTAATTAGATAAAGTGTAATTGTCTATAAATTGTAAGTCTAAACTTAATTTTTCATCTAAATTTCTTTTTCTTCCAGTATAATTGATTTGAGACATTCCTGTTATGCCTGGTAAGATTTTTCTTCTTTTATTTCTTATTGTGTTTTTAATTTTTTTTTCAATTATTTCAGGAAGTGGTCTGGGTCCCACAATTGACATATCGTTGTTAATAACGTTAATGAACTGTGGTAACTCGTCTAAACTAGTTTTTCTTAATATTTTTCCTAATAAGGTTAATCTCAACTTTTCATTTTTAAAAATAAAATTATTCATAGTTCTAAATTTATAAATAAAAAACTTTCTACCCTTGTGACCAACTCTAATTTGTTTATAAATTATTGGTCTTCCATCAATTAAAAACACCAAAAATGAGATAAAAAATAATAAAGGTAAAAGAATTATCAATATTATAAAAGAAAATATAATGTCAAAAAATCTTATTTTTTGATTAGTCATAATTAAATATAATAATAAATATTTATCAATTTGAAATTATTTAAATTGTTATAAATATATCCAAATCTCCTAAAAAAATATCTTTATATAATAAATTTTTTTTATTCTGTTTTAGATTTAATTTTCTTAAAAATCCAATCTTTAAAATTATGTGATTAATGAAATTGAAACCCTTTTTGTTAATCTTTTTTTTTGACAAAAAAATCAGTCCATTATTTTCTTTTATTAAACAAGAAATATGTTTGGAATTTAATTTTTTTGAGCCGAAATGATCTAGTATTACATAATTTAAACCCGAACTATCTTTATTTCGTTTTAAAATTAAATAACTAACATTTTTATTTAACTCTAATTTATTTATAAAATATTCATGCTTTCTGTAAGATAAATATCTATTTTTAAAATACTTATAATCTTTATAAAAAAAATTATTATTACTATTTATATAATTTTTTAGTTTTACTAAGTCTTGAATAGGATAATTTTTTGTTTTTATAAAAAAGTTATTTTTTAAATATGTCTTATAAATGTAATATTTTTTTTTAATAATATTTTGTTTATCTATATCAAATGTCGCAAAATTTTTTTTATTTGGCCACATAACTACTTGACTTACTTTACCTGAGATTTTTTTTTTAACTTTTTTTAATAAATCTGAAAAAATTCCAATTCCCCTATACTTTTTCAAAACCATGCTTGAGTGTCTAGAATAAATTCTTTCATTTGTTTTGTTGTTTAAATTTATTGAAAACATGCCTACATTTGCAATTAACTCTGCTGAGTTAAATATACCGTAGCAGAAAGAATATTTATTACTAAAATATCTCCATTTAAAAAAGTTGTAACTAATTTTTTTTCCAAAGCTTAAATAAAATAACTTTTTAAATTTTTTATAGTCAGAAATTTTTAATTTTCTATAAATTAACTTTGATTGTTTAAATTTAGAGGCCACTAATTATATTTAGAATAGTTCTTTATAATTTTATACAAATTAAAATTAATATGATTTTTAAGATAATCTTTATTTATTGACTTAAAAGCATTATATCTCATTTTATCATAAATTTTTCTGTTTAGATTAAGGTAAATAATTCTATTAGATGCTTCTTTATATGAATTGACAAAATATCCATTTAACTTGTCTGTTACTAAATCATTATTACCTCTAATATCATGACAAATTACTGGAAGTCCTTCAGAAAGACATTGCATAACAGCAACTGGCAAACCTTCTCTTTTACTTAAGTGAAGTAATAAATCAAAATTTTTGATTTTCTTATTTAAATTTTTATCAAATTTTCTAAAAGAAACATTTTTTAGCTTTCGTTTTATTTTTATAGAGTTAAAATAATCATAATTCCCATAACCATAGCATTCAATCACCATTTTTTGATTTTTAATTAATTCAGCAACCTTTAAAATATCCAAATATCCTTTTTCTTTTTTAAAGGCTGCTATAACTAAAATTTTTTTAATTTTTTCTTTTTTTTTAATTTTCTCTGTAAAATGTTTTTCTGAAAGGTTTAAACCTACTCCTTTTATTTTATGAACTGGAATATTTTTCAGCAATTTTAACTTAGCAAATTGATAATCTTCGTTATTTATTGTTATAAAAATACTAGTATTATAAGCTAAAATTTTTTCGATACTTTTAAAAAAAAAACCTTTTATGGGATTTGTTTTAGATGTAAATCTAAATCCGTGGACAAAATAAATTAATTTTAATTTATCAAAAAATGTGAAGAGTCTAAAAAAATGAGAAGCAACTGGTGTGTGTAAATAAAATATTGTTGAATAATTTTTAATTATTAAATTTTTAATCTCATTATAAACTTTAAAATAAATTGTAAAGTTAAATAAATCTAAAATTTTATTAGGAAAACTAATCCTGTGTTTTTTATACTTAAAATTTAGGCTTTCAATATCAGAGCAGGCAACTTCAACTTTTAAACCCTTTTTAGTAAAATAATCTGCTTGTGATTTTAAGAAAGTGTTAAAAGTTATGGATTTTGTACAGATAAAAATTATTTTCATTTAAGAAACCCAACTGTTAAAATATGCATTTGACATTTTTGGAATTGAAAAATTTTTTTTTATCCTAAGTCGAGATTGTTTCTTAAGATATTTCCATTTTTTTTTTTCATTTTCAAAAATATTTATAGTTTTCTTTAGACCGTACAATATTGATTTATAATTGTTGTTATTTATAATAAACCCACAATCTTTGATTATCCTTTTTGAACATCCAACATCACTTGATAATACTGGTGTGGAACAAAGCATAGACTCTGCTACAACATTAGGAAATGATTCTGCTATTGAAGTTAATACCAGGATATCTATAGCGTTATAAAATTCTAATAAATTTTTTTTTTCATTCAAAAGAATTACTTTTTTTTCAATTTTTAAATTAGTAATAAAGTTTTTTAGCTCTTTGTTTGAGAGGTCTATATTTTTTCCAACCATATATAAATAAACATTATGATAATTTTTTATAATTTTTGAAAATGCAATCAACAAAGATGGAATATTTTTTATCTTTGCATATCTGCCTGCAAATCCTAAAATAATATCAGATTTATTAATTTTATTTCTTTTTCTGAAATTTGAGCGTAAATTTTTAGAAGGATAATAAGTTTTTTCATTATATCCGTTATCAATAAGAATAGTTTTGTTTTTTGAGTAAAAATGATAATTTTCATTAAAGCTTATACTTTTTTCTGAATTATAAATAATTTTTTTAGGCACATATTTAGAAAACAAACCACAAATTTTAGACAACAAAATTGTAGTTTTTTTAGAGTTTTTAACATTCAGCACAGAGTGTCTAATATTCCAAAATATTTTTTTATAAAATATTTTTGGAAAAAATAACGTAATAAAATTTGAATGATACATCCAGCTTTGAATAATATCAGGTTTATATTTTTGAATAAATTTACGTAACTCTAATATTTTTTTTATTAAAAATAAAAAACTTATTTTTTTTTTAAAACCCAGTGAAAAAATTTTGATACCTATTTTTTTTAATTCATTTTCATAAAATCCATTATCTATTAAAGTTATTATAATTATATCAATTTTTTTTTTGTATTTTTTTTTTTGATATTTGGTCAATCGGTATAAATTTCCTTCAGCTCCACCCTTATTTAAACTATTTATAATATGTATAATTTTCATATAAAATAAATTTTTAATTTCCAAAATTTAAAAATAAAATTTAATAATTTATTTTAAATGGTTTTTGAAATTTTCATTCATTTCTTGGTTGTTTAAAAACTAATTTTTTAATTAAAGGTGCTGCTAATAATAAAAACATTATTACAAACTTCGATCTATGTCTTATTCCAGTGCCGAAATTTCCGACACCAACACCAAATACAAATATATAACATAATAGTAATATTAAAATTACTCTTAAAGAAGGGTCTCTCCAAATTGTTTTTATGTTTTTTAATATTAAATATACTAAATACATGTATATGAAAGCATCAATCATACCGATTAAATGGCTAGGTTTTTTTACATCCCATGGGAATGGTGCAAAAACAAAATAAATACTTCTTGCAGGTCCTTTGTAAACTAATTCTATTGGATGATTAACTCTTGTCCATTCAGGAAAAGATGCTTCTCCTCTAAGGGCAAGATTTGACTTACGTAAAGTAGTATCCCAATTAGTTAAATTTCTGAAATTATCAATATATGGAACATTGATTTTATTTGATAAGTAAAGTCCTGAACAAATTATAAAAAATAAAAAATAAGAAAAAATTTTGAAATTAACTCGAAAATTTATCAATGATTTAATTATTTTTTTTATACTACTTAAGCCAATTATAGTTATAAAAATTATTGCCCCAATAAACATAGCACCATGAAAAAAAGTTGCTCCAATAAAACCAAGCAAGGCTAGTATGACGTAGGTAAATTTGTCAGTTTTAACCCAACTAACTATACCATACAAAGCCATAATGAGAAAAAAACAAACATATACTTCTCTCATAACCAATATTGAATATAAAATTAATGAAGGAAATAAAGCTATTATCCAGCCAATTTTATTTGCAATTGGTTTATCCCAAATTAAATATGCCAATTTCCATCCTAAGTAAACACAACCAATACCAAAAAGTAAACTTATGGACTGCGCCATGACCATGCTTCTGCCTATTAATGAATAAGGAACTGCAATAAGCCAGCTAATAAATTGTGGATCTGGTCCTTTATAATAATTCAATAAATCAAAAAAACCATTTTGACTTAGCCTCCAAGCTACAATTTCGAATGTTTCGGCATCAGCAGTACTATCAGGCAATGGAGTGATATAGTTATTAATTAACAAAAAAATTACCCTTACAATCAATGCCACCAAAAGAATTATTTTAATACCAGGATTTCTTAATACTAAAAATAAT
>MDTB01146381.1_pt1 | contig 13449 bp, 12 predicted proteins | sample 811161 | NCBI WGS metagenome assembly MDTB01 (sample SAMN05326650, study PRJNA326480) | marine metagenome | isolation source: seawater | place: Mediterranean Sea | collected 2009
AAAAGGGATTAAAAATGTTTAGAAAATTCTTGCTTCATTTTACTGGTGCTTATTTTTGTAAAATCTTTAATATTAAAAATTTAATTAATAAAAAAAAAATAAGATTTTCGTTTGATAGTAGTTTGAAAAAATATATTGCAAAAGAAAATGGAAGAAAACTTTATTTCATACATAGAAAACAAGCCTTATATGCTTATAACGCAGGCATAGAAAATAGAATTATAAATTTAAGTAATAAGTATATGTTAGAAAAATTAAAATTTGATGACGGAGATATTATTGTTGATGTAGGAGCTAATGTTGGTGATTTTTACCAATGTTTTACCAATATAGGTGTTAATATTAATTATATAGCTTTTGAACCTTCAACTCCTGAATATCTATGCCTGAAAACAAATACTAAAGGAAAGATACATAACAAAGCTTTATGGAAAAGTAAAAAAAGAATAGATTTTTTTAGTGCTCCTGAAACTGCTGACTCATCTCTTATAAAACCTGAAGGATATGATAAAGTTTGTATTATTATAACATCTACCTTAAATTCATTATTGGCTAAAAAAAAAATTAAGCTTTTGAAAGTAGAGGGAGAAGGGGCAGAGCCAGAAATTCTTTTAGGAGCAAAAAAAATACTTAATAATATAGAATATATAACAGCAGATTTGGGTTATGAAAGAGGAACTAAAAAATTATCAACAATAGAAGCAGTAACTAATTTTTTACTAAATAATAATTTTAATTTAATTAAGTTTAATAGAGAAAATATGACAGCACTTTTTGAAAATATGCATAAAAAATAAATTAACTAAATAAGGCCATATTTATATGAAATCAAATAAAATTATTCTTTGGGGTGCAAATTCCCAATCCCTAATAGCAATTAAAATGATTGGTGAAAAATTAGCATTCATAAATAAAAAGCCTATCATTCGCTATAAAATTTCTTACCTTGTAGACCCTTTTATAGATAACCCCAAATGTAGTGATATACCACTAATACGTAACAAAATAAAATTTAAGAGAATACTTTCAGAAGTTTCTTCGTTTTTAGTATGTATAGGTGGCAATAATGGAATGGCTAGGTCTCTAATATCGGATAGCTTAATAAAAAGTAAATTAGAACCAATAAGCCTAATTTCCTCTTATTCTTACATAGATAGTAGTGCAAAGCTTGGAATAGGCATACAAATAATGCCTAACTGTGTAGTAAGCTGTTATTCTAAAATAGGAGATTTTTCTATACTGAATACATCCTCAACTATAGATCATGAATGTGAATTAGGAAAAGGAGTTCATATAATGGGAGGTGCTTCAATTGCGGGGCGCGTAAAGATTGGAAATTATGTCACCATAGGGACTAATGCTACAATATTACCAGACTTAGAAATAGCTGAAGGAGCATATATTGGAGCAGGATCTGTTGTGACTAAGAACGTTAAAAAGGATCAAATAATAGTAGGAAACCCTGGAAGATTCCTGAAAAAAAATAAGCATTTTTATGACTTGAGCTTCTTTTAAGATAAAATTAAAGGCTATTTAGTTGGCCATTTATTACATATTGTAATGTTTTAATAACCTGTTCCTCCGTTCTGCAAACAGCATTAGCAGATGCATCTATTTCTTTAAGAGCATGATCTATATCTTTGTCATGAAAGGTAATAATTGATTTTCCTAAACTTGCAGCCATACCTGCATCAAATGCAGCATTCCATTGTTTATATTTATCACCAAATCTTATTATGACTATATCTGATTTTTCTATCATTGTTTTTGTTCTTATAGAATTTATAGAAGCCCCTTTATAATCATGCCAGAATTTCTCATTTTCAGATCCTAGTATATTTACACCGCAGTCGTCACTATTACTGTGATTAGTAACTGGTTCGAAAAACGTTAGAGGAAGTTTTTGATTAGAAGACATATTCTTTAACTTATTTCTCCAATCAGTATGTATCTCTCCAGATAAATAAATACTTAAATGCACATTCACTATAGTTATCCCTTTAAAATAAAATTTAACAGTCAAGTTTGTACTTTATAATAGTTAAATTATTTTAGTGATAATACTAATAATTTAATAATAAATCTAGATTTATTTTATTATAAAAGCATAATTTAAAATTTTGTATCTATATCATTTTGATTATAATTTAATAGCTTTAAAAGTCATATAAAACATCTATGTACTTTTGAAAGTTTATTAAAGATTTTTAAGGAATCTTGCAACTTTTTTTGCCATAAATATCCTAGCATCATTTATTGACTCAGTTGTAGACCCTCCGATATGTGGTGTTATAACTAAGTTATTATTAGCTTTCGAGAATTTAATCAATTTATGTTCTGCCCTTTCTGAATTAGATAGCCATTCACCATCAATTACATCCAAACCTGCCCCTGCAATTTTTTTATCTTTTAGTGCTTTTAGTAAATCCTCTTCATTAATTATCCTTCCTCTGGAAGTATTTATTATTATAGAATTCTTCTTCATTAAATTAAAGAAAGATTTATCAATGAGTTTCTCCGTATCACTATTAAGATGAACATGTATACTTATTAAATCACTACATCTAGCTAATTCAAATAAGTTTACCATTCTAATTCCTTGTATATTTTTTTTTTTAATATCATATGCTATGATCTTCATTCCAAATCCCTTGGCTATTCTAGCAGATATCCTACCCAGTCTCCCTAAACCTATGATACCAAAAGTTTTTCCATATAATTGATGTCCTGTAAACTTTTCTCTAGACCATATTCCCTTGCTTGCCTCTTTTGTTGCAGGTATAATTTTTCTTAATACATTTAATCCTAAACTAAAAGCTAATTCCGATGTTGCTGTAAACTTTTTAAGTAATTTATATTCTTTAGAAAGGTCATAGCAAATAATACCCTTCTTCTTAATTAATTCCATATCCATATGGTCTGTTCCAGTTGACGGACTTCCTATAACTTTTAATTTTTTTGCCATCCTAAGAAAATCACTATTAACTTCTATATTAGCTGAGGCTAAATAAGCATCAGCATCTCTAATTTCTTTTAGTACTAAATTTATATTGGGAGATAGATTCTTTACCAGGCTTATATCTCTAAAAATATTATTAAACTCTGGGATGTTTTCAATATTAAGTGTGTTAACTGTTTTCTTCATATTTTTTTAAATTTTTTTCTGCTTTTATTAAATCTTCGTAATAATGAATATTAGTACAGTCATCCACTAAGTAATAATCCCTTCTACTAGTTCCATAATTTAAAAAGTAATTAGATAAAATATAATGTGCTCCATTTTTTTGCCCGTTTCTTTCCTTGCTCAATAATCTATCTACTTTTTGTTCTTCAAAAGTTTTTATGGCTTGATCTAAACTAATTTTTCTATCTGGGTGGTCTACTTGTACTCCACATAATATTTGTATTTTTTCTCTTTCTTTAATTTTTTGCATAGCATCTTTGTAGACATCTAATAATGGAGTTTCTCCTCCTAGATCCTCGGTCCTTCTAATAATTTTAATATTATTTTCAATACAGTATTCTTCTACCTTGTCTGAGTCTGTTGAAACATAAAAATCATCTACTCTTTTACTAATTTTTATATAATTAATTGTATATTCTATTAAATGTTTTCCATTCATGATAATCATATTTTTATTTGGAAGTCTCTTTGATTTACTCTTAACGGGGACTATTGCTATGATCATTATATACCTTTCTAAATTATTAATTATGGTAGTGCCACACTAAATTATGAGAAATAAATTGGAAGCCTAATGAATTATAAAGTTTTATACTTTCTTTATTTCTAAGCTGAGTTCCTACTTCTATTGAACTCGATGTATTTCGATAGTAATTTTGCGTAAATTTAATTAAGTTTTTTCCAACACCTAAACCTCTATATTTTTTATCTACAGCAATTAAATCTATAATTATGTTATCATTATTTTTTATAGCCAATAAAAAACCTATTACTTTTTTATTATGAGTTGCTATAAAACAATTATCTCCTCTTTCTCCTTTAAAAAAATTAGCAATCCACTCTTTCTTTATTTTTGATGCAATATTATAAGAAATTTTTGGATCATTTTGGAACCTATCATTCTCAAAGGATTTAGATGCAATATTTTGCAATTCTAAGGAATGTTCTTTGTTTGCTTTCTCATATAAAAAATTATTGTCTAGTTTTAAAACATAATTATCATTATCTTTCTTCATTGTAATTGCAACATCTACAAGATAAAAACCCAAGTCTTTTGCTTTTAATGTAATATTTGCGTCATCTCCAGTTTTAGAATAAAGAAACTTATATTCATTTAAATTTTCAATGCTATTTAATTTAGTAAAATCCACAGAAGCACATTTAACTCCTATTATACTTGTAAGAAAATTATCTTTTTTAACATAGTAATTTCTCATTACTTAATTAATCATTTCCCATTTGTCCTTATACCATTGACAAAATTCCGCATACCCTATTTCAATATTTTTTTTAGGATTGAATAAAATTAATTCTGTTGCGCGTCCAATTTTCAAAGTTCCTCTTTTAGGTTTCTCTGGAGCCGAAGGCCCTAACTCAATACTAACTTCCGGAATTATGTTTTTAATTATTTGTGCTAGTTCAGAAATATATCTAGCCTTTCCATATGTAATATTAAAAGTTTGAGATAATGCTCCTTTAAAAATAAGGGTCCTTACTATGCCCTCTACTAGATCATCTATGTGGGTAAAATCAAGCATTCCTCCACCTCCACCTTCAAGTATTAAAGGTTTTTTACTTAACGCATTCTCAATAAACTTTTGAGTTACTCTTCCAGATATACATCTAATACCATAAAGTGCACTTGGTCTAATAATTGTATAATCTAAATCATATAATGTTTTTGCCTCTCTAACCATTCTTTCACCTATGTATTTAGCATTAGCATAAACACCTTTAGGTTTAGGCCTAATTGTCTCATCTACAGATTCTTCTTTAAAATTTCCATATACTGTACTTGAAGAAAGAAAAATCATCTGATTGGTCATATCTCTATGATTTTTACACAAATCAAGTATATTTCTAAGAGAGTTAATTTGAATGTCATATGCGAGACTTGGATTTTTATTAGCAATAACTGCACTAGATATAGCCGCTAAATGAACTATTTTTGTGGGCTTAAAATTCATATAAGCCTCATAAAGAAGGTTTAGTTGTCTTCCATCTACATTTTGGAAAACAATGTCTTTTTTCCTCATAAGATCAAATCTATTAAGAATAAAGTTGAGATAGAGATTTCTTTTTTTACTATCATATATTTTATTTGTTAATATATTAACAATATTATTTATCTGCAAATCATCTAAAACTAAAACACTTGCATCTTTTTCCTTTAATTTTAGTGCAAGATGATGCCCTATAAATCCAGCTCCACCTATAAGCATTACTCTCTCATCTCTAAGACTTGCATTATCGTATGGATCTTTAGAAATCATTTCAGAGTTCTTTAAAACATTTTAAAAAAGTGTTAGCTATTATCTTACAATCAGAGTCTTTCAAGTGTGGTCCACATGGCAGAGATATGGTGTGAGAGGCTAGATAAGATGAAACTACAAATTCATTTTTACTCTTTTTCTTTAGTTTGATTATTTTCTTATAGTACTTTGAATTTGGTAAACTTACCGGGTAGTGAACACTTGTACCAATATTATTCTCTTTAAGCTTAATTAGTAGAGAGTTTCTTTTTTTTGCTCCACCTGATTTTAATAATACATTTACACAAAAGTTTGACCCTTCTGATTTTCCCAAACTACTGGGTAATAAATTTACATTATTAGTATAAGACAAATATTTTTTAATTTTCTCTGCATTTCTTTTTCTTATTTTTAAGAATTCAGGTAATCGCTTTAATTGTTGAATTCCAATTGCTGCAGCTACTTCAGTCATTCTTAAATTGTAACCTAATAAGTCTACATCATAAACTCCTGGTATGCTTCTTTCATATAAATTCTTATTATATCCAAATGAGCTCAATTTTCTTATCTTATCAGCTAATTTTTTATTTTTTGTGATAAGAATTCCTCCCTCCATAGTTGTTATATGCTTTGTTGGATAAAAAGAGTAACATCCGATGTCGGATAGCGTTCCCACTAGATTTCCGTCGAATTTACTACCTAAAGCTGCAGCACAATCTTCAATAAGAAGGATATTTTTATTTTTGACAACTTTATTAATTTCATCCATTTCCGCAGGTAAACCTACATAATGAACTATTATAACTGCTTTAGTTCTTTTAGAAATTTTCATCTTAAGTTTATTAAAGTCAATATTTCCCGTTTTTTTATCAACATCACAAAATACTACTTTAGCTCCAGTATGTGAGACACAATGTGCAGTTGCTATATGAGTCATAGCGGGAACAATAACTTCATCTCCTTGTCCTATATCGTATGCCTTAAGTGATAGAAACATGGCGGATGTACAATTAGATAAAGTAACTGCCCAATGATTTTTATGATATTTTCCAAACTCGTGTTCAAACTCCCTACATACTGGTCCATGGGTTAGAGCAGTTCCTCTTAATACCGAAGCAACAGCTTTTTTCTCCATTTCTCCAATGAGAGGTTTGCCAAACGGAATAAATTTATTATTCATTTTTTTACTATACCAAATAAGAAACTTTAATAAATTTATTTTTTTTATAGGAGTCCCAAATAGCGAAACATATATCCATTACTCTAAAAACGTCTTCTCCAGTTACTTCATGTTCTTTATTCGACCTAATACTACTTATAAATTCTGGTAGAAGATCTCCTTTCTCAAATGATTGATAAGGAGTGTTATCTATTCTGCGATTACTTTTTTTGTCTCCAGAAAAAATTTGTGCACCCTCTGTACTATTTATGAAAGTTCTTTTTGAACCATACACATTTAAAGAATGAAATTTTGTTCTTTTTGGTCCAAAAGTGGTCATAGTTTTAGCAGTGATTCCATTTTTAAATTGCATCAAAGAACATATTGTTTCGGGATACTTAAAAGAAGTTCCTTTTGTAAGAATATTATTTCCCATACTAGAAACTTTATCAATCTCTTCTTCTAAGAGCCATCTAATTAAATCTATAAGATGGATTCCTCCTCCATATACAGTACAATAAAAGGGCATCCTTCCTCTCCATCCTTCTATAATTTTGTGTATAATAAAATGTAAATAATCACCTTCTATGTGATAGATTTTTCCTAATGATCCTTTTTTGATTAACTTTTTTAAATTTATAAAGCGCGGAGAACTTCTTAGTATTAGATTTGAAGTAATTTTACATTTACTATCCTTCCAAGCTCTTATTACTTTTTCCGCTTCTTTTTTATATAGTACAACTGGCTTTTCAACCATAATATGCTTACCATTTTTAAAGGAAGAAATAAGCTGATCAAAATGATCATTATCAAAAGAACATATTGAAATAATATCAATATCAGGGTTTTCTGTTATTTTTTTACTATCTGTATAAGCTTGTTCTATATCATATTTTCTTCTGATATAATTAAGTTTTTTTCTATCTATGTCACAAACAGCATTTACTTCTACATTTTTAATTTTTTGATATGACTTTATATGAGCTTCTCCGACTCCTAAGCCTATCACTCCAATTTTTAATTTTTTTTTTATATGCTGCATTTTAAAATACTAACAAACCCTATCTTTATTTAAATACTGATATTAAAATTTATTAATTAATTTACAATATAAATTTTATTTAATTTATATTCTTACAGTTAAAAGTATTATAAAACTATATATCTAGATTTTTTTCATTCCTAATAATCACTTTTCCACCTAATAATAACAAATCTATATCCGATTTTTCAAAAGTTTTTATTGCTTGTTGAGGGTTTTCAACAATTGAGTCACCATGAAGATTAAAAGAAGTATTGAGTAGAATAGGAAGTCCGGTTATGTTCTCAAATTCTTTGATTATCTTATAGTAGTCTGGATTATCTTCTTCTTTTAACATTTGGGGCCTACACGTTTTATCTGCAGGATGAATAACGGCCGGTATCTTATCAACTATATCCTCTTTACAATCAAAAGCCATAGTCATAAATGGCGAATAAATATTATTTTTATTTTCAATAAATCTTTTACAATCCTCATTTGAAATACTAGGTGTAAAAGGCATCCAAAAATCTCTATATTTAATTTTTTCATTTATTCTTTGCACAGTATCATGTTTTCTAGGATCCGCTAATATTGACCTATTTCCCAAAGCCCTCTGACCAAATTCCATTCTACCTTCGCATCTAGCAATGATATTACCATTAGATAGCCATCTAGCTACCTGTTTAGGAGAATAACTAGAAAGAACTTTAAACTTTTTTGATGCCTGAATTATTACTTCATCAATATCTTTAGGATGCATTTCAGTTCCTAGATAAATATTTTTTAGACCTTCAATATTGTCATTGGAAAACCTCTTTGTTGCTGCCCATACTGCTCCTATTGCCAAAGATCCATCACCCGCTATAGGACCTGCCCAAACTGAATTTATTCCCTTACAAGATGCAATTCTTTGTACTGCCTTAATATTTTGAGCAACTCCTCCTGATAATATTATATCATTTAAGTTGTATTTTTTTACATTATTTAAAATCCATTCCTCTAATAATTCTTCTAAATAAGTTTGTAACCCCCAAGCAATACCATCGAATCTCTGTCCTTCCAGGGCTTCTTTAGATGAATAATATACATCTTTGAACTTCTTTAAATTTATAATTTTATCTTCTTTTATTTTATCAAACATCCTAAAATGATTTAGGCTCTTTTTGCCATGATATTCATTTCCATACGGGGCTAATCCCATAACTTTATATTCGTGTTGGCAAGGTTTCATTCCTAGTAATAAAGTAATATATCTATATAATCTTCCGATCATTGCATCATTTGTTTTATATTTTTCTTTAATTATTCCCTCTTCTACTAAAGAAGTTGTAGCAGAACTATCATCTCCTCCTCCCTCAATAGTAAATATTAGAGGGGTTTTCTTAAAGTCAGTCTGAGAGTAATAGCCATAAAATTGGTGACATTCCTCATGTCTTATAAATATAACCTTATCCTTTTCTATTCCTATTTGTTCAATAGCCGTTTTTTTTCTAATTTTATTAAGTATTTCATAAGGACTTTCTTTTGGATTCTTCTCCACAAGATTTACGAGAGCGTAGTATGGGTTTTCTTTTATAGAATCTCCTAATCTGTCTCTAAATAAATAGAAATCATCTAGAGCAGATAGTTCTTTATTTTCTAGCAGCTTTGGTCTCCAAAACTTCTCATTCTGATAAATCCAATCATCTACGCTGAAAAGTGCCGGAGGTTTAGTTATAGTATAAAAAAGTCCTGCTTTCTTTCCTGCAAAGACTACTAAATCTATATCATTTTTTTTAATTTTAGCATATTTTAAGCATGCTTCTACTGCTGTATAAGGATATCCACAATCCGCTTTTACCCTAGAAAACCTTTCTTCTGCAGCTGCTGCCAAAATTTTTCCATCTTTAAGGATACAGGCATGCGCCTCATGACTGTCAGAAATTCCTAAAATTATCATATTATTAAAAATTAGTTAAGTAGTTAAAAATAATATAAATCATATTTAAAAATTAAAACAGTACTTTTTAAAATACTTTGTTTTATTTTTAGTTTTTATTAATTAAACTACTTTATATAAAAAACTTAATTATGAAAAAACTATTTAATCGTAATCTTAATAAAGAAATTGTTATAATAGCCGAAGTAGGACTTAATCATGAAGGTAATTTTGAAAAAGCTAAAAAGATTTGTAGAGAATTATGTAAAACCGATATTGATGCTATAAAACTACAAAGCTTTACACTTGATAAATATTGCTCAACTAATGATAAGAAAAGATATGCTATGCTGAAGAAGTTCTCTTTAAATAGAAATCAGCATATTCAGCTGGCAAAAATAGTTAAAGGAAATAATAAATACTTTCTATCTACGCCTCTTACTGAGGATTGGGTGAGTTTTATATCAGATATAGGAGATGCAATAAAAATAGCAAGCGGAGATCTGACGTTTAAACCAGTGATTGAAAGATCTGCTATGCAAAAAAAACCTGTAATTCTCTCAACTGGAGCTAGTAGTACATCAGAAATTAAAAAGAGTATTGGTTGGTTTAAAAATATGATAAATAAAAATACTCCTATAAGTAAAAAGTTGGCTCTGATGCATTGTGTTTCAAACTATCCTGCAGAGAATAGTGAGTGCAACTTAAAAAGTATTCCTTATCTTAAAAATAAATTTAATTTAGTAACTGGTTGGTCTAATCATTCTTTGAATGATGATGTTAATATATCAGCAGTATCATTAGGAGCTAGTATTATTGAATTACATGTTACAGATAATAAAAAAGCAAAAACTTTCAGAGATCATGCTCTCTCTTATGAAATCAAAGATCTAGATACAATCATTAAAAGATTGAGAGAAATAAAAAAAGCCTTAGGTATACTAGATAAGAAACCTACTAAAAATGAAAAAAAAATTTATTTAAAAATTAGAAAGGGACTTGTTGCTAAAAAAGACCTTATGAAAGGAAAAAAAATAAGTGAAGAAGATTTATCGTATGCTCGACCATCTAGTGATTTTTCCTCGAATGATCTTAATAAGGTTGTAGGGAAAAAAATTAATAGAGATTTAGTCAAAGGGTCTGTAATAGTAAAAAAATATTTAAAATAATTAGCAATGAACCTGGTCATACTAACTACTGTAACAACCCATCATCTATTTTTTATAAAATCAATTTTAAATAGAAATATAAATGTTTTCGCATGTATAGAGACTAATAATAAAAACAACTACTCATTTTCTACAAAGCATATAATAGATAGAAAAATAATAGATTATGAGGCCTCAAATTGGTTTAATAATAAGTTGCCCAAAATAGAGGATGTTTGTGATAATCTAATAATAAAAAATATTAACGATGAAAAAACATTAGAATATATAAAAAAAATTAACCCAGGACTAATTTTAGTATTTGGTACAGGACTAATACATAATCATATTATTAGTAATTATAAAAATTTGATATTTAACTTTCATGGAGGTGACCCCCAATATTATAGAGGACTAGATACTAACTTATGGGCTATTTATCACTCAGATTACTCTAGGATATCAACTTGCCTTCATAAATTAGATAGCAAATTTGATAATGGTTCTATATATGGAATTAAGAAAATAAAGATTAAAAAAAATCTTAAACTTGAACAAATGAGAACTTTGAATACAATTAATTGTATTAAGCTTGGGAAAGATATAATCAGTAAATTCCTTAATAAGAAAGAATTGAAACTAAGAAAACAGTTTCAAAAAGGAAGATATTATTCAGCTATGCCTACTAGTTTAAAAGAGATATGCCATAAGAAATTTAATATATATACTAAAAGTTTATGAATAGATTTAGAATAAATAATAAACTCTCAGAAAACCTTCCAGCCCTCTTAAAGGAAGATGAGTTTACAGTTTTCCTTTTTCATGGAGTAATAAAAGAAAACTCTTATCGCGTAAGAAATTATACAAAAAAACATATGGATTTGGATTTATTTTATAAGATCATAAAAGAATTAAGTAAAAAAGGAGTATGCATTAGTATGGACCAGCTATATTATTATATTTCTAATAATGAAAGTCCTCCCCCGAAGTCCTTCTTATTAACTTTTGATGATGGGTTTTATAATAATTTATCGATTGCTGCTCCAGTGATTGATGATCTTAAATTATCATTTTCTATTTATTTGACTACTGAGTTTGTAGATAAAAATAAAATTTCATGGACAGATATGCTCGAATACTGTTTAGAGAATACTAAAGAAAAATTTGTAAAACTAGATAATGGAGAAATATTTAATTTAAAAAATAATTTAAGTAAAAAGATATTTGCTCATAAAATAAGATTCATGGTGAAAAATAATAAAGATATTGACCCGTATCATTTTGTGAATAAATTATGTTCAAAATTAAAAATGGATAAAATTGGTGATTTAGATCCCCAACTTGACAGAAAGATTAGCTGGGAAGATATAAAGAAATACTCTCAAAAAGATTTTATAATATTTGGAGGTCACAGTCATACCCATAAGAATCTAAATCATATATCAGAAAAAGAACTTGCTTTTGAAATAAATAAAAGTATTTATTTGCTTAAAAATAAAGGTAATCTTGACTGCATTCACTATGCTTATCCAGAAGGAGGGCCAGACTCTTTCTCAGAAAGAGTAATTGCATTATTAAAAACTAATAATGTAAAAACAGCCGTCACCACTATACCTAAAAATAATTTGTTAAATACAAACCCTTATTTAATAGGCAGATATTTAATATCTTAAATTTGAAAATATCTCTATAGTTAAAGTTTGTTTTTTTTTTAAAATTCCTTATATTTAATTCAATTACATATTTTTATATTTAGTATTAGTCAATGCCGGATTAGCTCAGTTGGTAGAGCAACTGATTTGTAATCAGTGGGTCGGCGGTTCAAATCCGTCATCCGGCACCACTTTAAGTGTAAAGGTGATTTTTCTTATCAACTTTATAACCTTTAATAAAATAGAAAAAAATATTTTAATAATATACATCATCATAACAAATACAAACCAACTTAATTAAATTTGATAATGTAAAATATTATATAAAATTATATTAGATCAAAATTTAGCTTCTTTAATAAATAATTGATTGTTTTTGATATTGACTGATTATCTGTTTTCAAAATTATTTCAGGATTTTCTGGAACTTCGTATGGACTATCTATACCAGTAAAATTTAAAATTTGTCCTCTTCTTGCTTTTAAATATAGTCCTTTAACATCTCTTTTTTCTACAGTTTTTAATGAAGCATCGACAAAAATTTCAATAAATTCTCCTTTTTCAAATAAGTTCCTTGCCATATTTCTTTCAGCCTTGAATGGCGATATAAATGCGACTAAAACTACAACGCCCGCATCGACCATGATTCTTGAAACTTCTGCAATTCTACGAATATTCTCTACTCTATCTTCTAATTTAAACCCAAGGTCTTTGTTTAGTCCTTTTCTAATATTATCTCCATCAAGTATGAAAGTCTTAATTCCATTTCTATATAATTTTTTTTCTAGATTATTTGCAATTGTAGATTTTCCTGAACCACTTAGACCGGTAAACCATAGCACTTTACTATTATGCCCATTTAAGAGATTTCTCTTTATTTTAGATATTTCGTGCTTGCTTTCAAATATATTAGAAGATCTTAGCATAGAGAATATAATCATACCTGCGGCTACCGTTTCATTGCTTATCCTATCTATCAAAATAAATGATCCTAAAGATTTATTTTCCTTATAATTTTTAAATGGTATTTTTTTATTAACGCTTATTTCAATTATACTAATGTCATTAAATTCTAACTTAGTACCTTTTTTTTCTGAATAATCTTTAATATT
>MDTB01026863.1_pt1 | contig 13447 bp, 19 predicted proteins | sample 811161 | NCBI WGS metagenome assembly MDTB01 (sample SAMN05326650, study PRJNA326480) | marine metagenome | isolation source: seawater | place: Mediterranean Sea | collected 2009
AAGAATATACAAAAAGATATGGAAGAATACACAAAACTCAATCTGTCATAGAGTGGTGTAGAGATTCTAATATTTCGCCTATCGTAGATATAGGTCTCACACCGTTCAGGCTTGCAATGCCTGATCAATATAAGTGCTCTGATCCCGTCAAGTCATATAGAGATTATTATCATGGAGAAAAGTCTCATTTTGCAAAATGGTCAAAAACAAAAGCACCCTCCTGGTGGAACGAAAATGAAATCTAAAAGAGAGAAAATGAAAAGTGATTTCTCCAAAGTTTCAGAATATATTTTAACAAAATATGGATTTAATACAATTCTTTGTCCTGACACAACAAGCGGCGGAGTATGCGACTTTCTAAACAGGCAAATTGTTGTAAACTCTAGTATTGGAATTGAAAAAAGGCTATACATTCTTTTACATGAAACAGGGCACATTTTAATAAGATGGAATTGGAAAAAATTTGAGAAAGAATTCTCAGCACATGCTGGTCACTATGCTGATGGAAGAATATCAAGATCTAAAAAGTTTAAAGTCTCAACAATAGAAGAAGAGTTTGAAGCGTGGAAAAGAGGAAAAAGAGTTGCAAAAAAGCTCAGCATAGAGATTGATGATATTAAGTTTGACAAATTTAAATCTGAATGTTTAATGTCTTATATTAATTGGGCAACATATTCTTAATACATAGAATTAGGAAGGCACAAATGAAAGGTAAATGGTTTTCTGGTGAAGGCGTATCTATAGCTTCTAGCGAAATGACAAGACAAATAGATGAGTATATTTCTGATGGGGGAAGAGTTTTTGTAGGAACTGACAGCCAGCTAAAAAGCGATGGGTGTGTATTTGTAACAGCAATTTGTCTGCATTCAAACGAAGGAAAAAAATATGCAAAATATTTCTTTTCTAGGTCAAGTCTAAAAAGATCTGAATTTAAAGCACTAAGAGTAAGAATAATGAGAGAAGTTCAGGAATCTTTGAAAATATCGCTTGACTTGCTTGAAAAATATCCAGATGCTGATATAGAAGTTCATGTTGACATTGGTAGAACTCATAGATCACCTACGAGAAAGTTTGCTGATTCAATTTCAGGGTGGCTAAAAGGTGTAGGGTTTGAATGTAAAATGAAACCACATTCGTGGGCATCTTCTTCGGTCGCTGACTGGCATACAAAATAGTGACTACATTATAGAAAGAATGACAATAACTCCTCCAACTCCTATGCCGGAAAAAAAGCATATCATATTTTTAAATAAAGTATTTGCTTTTTCATGCCTTATTCTTGATTTCTCTTTTTCTATTTTCAGTATTTCAAGACCTATTTCAAACTCTAGCTTCGATAACTCTCTTTCTTTTTCAATGATCCACGTTGGGAAATTTATGATATTATCCATAATTATAACTAGATAGAAACCTAAGTCATTGTAGTGATATGAATAAAAATTTATTAAAAAAATTAAAATACGGAGAACCTACTAAAAATCATTTAGAAAAAATGAAGAGCAATTCAGGTCTTGTTGATACAAATTTTGAATTAATTAATATTTCAAAGCCTCCTGAAAATGATTCAAGAAAATCTAGATCGGAAGTATTTCATATAAAAAGAGCACTTGACGCAAATGATTACAAAACAAGAAGAATAATTGATCAAGCTGATAGTGACCCAGTAGGAATATTTGTTTCTTTTGCAAAAAGAAATAATCTTAGATATGATGAAGACTATCTTAGAGATGTTAGCAGTAATTTAAGACCAATAGTTCTTAAAATGAAATATTATTTTAATAGACCAAGACCCTACCAGCTTGCAAACGCGCTAGGTATAGAATTTAACCCTATTGAAAAAAAATCTGCATCAACACCATCTTACCCAAGCGGTCACTCAGCTCAGGCATATGTTATATCAAACATCCTATCTAAAGCAAATCCTGGATTTGAAAGAGAGCTTGAGAACATAGCAGATAAAATATCCTTAACAAGATTTCAAGCTGGCGTTCACTACTTGAGTGACATATACGCAGGAAAAGAGCTTGCAAACATACTTGACAAAGACATACTGGGTGTAGAAGAATATAGAGGAATAATGATGGAAGAAGACTTTAGATCAATTACTAGAAAATTTTTAAGTGAATCATATCAAGAAGATCCTGAAAAACTAAGAGTTTTAGATTTTGACGATACAATCGCCAGCACTGTAGAAAAAGTTAGAATTGAAACTCCAGAAGGCTATAAAATGATAACCTCTTCTGAGTTTGCAACATATGATCTTGGGCCAGGTGAATATATAGATAGCGATATTGCATTTAGTGAATTTGACAAAGTTGACGTAGATCAGGCATCTCCGGTTCCTTTTATATCAGACCTTTTAAAGAAGTTTGCAGGCCCAGCAGGAACAAGCAAGCTACTTATTCTTACTGCAAGAGGTCCCGAAGTTGAACCTTTTGTTATGGACTTTTTAGAAAAAAGACTAGGCATTTCAAGCCCAGCAGATAGAATTGATTTTGCAGGTGTACAAAGCAAGGAACCAGAAGATAAAGTCAAAGTTATTCAGTCATATCTTGACTCGCATCCTACTATTGAATTTGTATCTTTTTATGATGATTCTGGAAAAAATGTAAAAGCAGTAAAAGATTTCTTAAATACTCGAGGAATTCGAGGAGATATTAGGCAAGTCATAGAAGATGAGGATGGCACAGTAAGACTACTAAGCCCAGACAATATTGAAGAATCTTATGACTTTAGATCAATTACAAGAGAATTTTTTATGAGCTTGCTTTAAAGATTTCTTGCTTTTTCAAGGAACGATGTTCCTGTTGTTTCAAATAAAAACGGAAATATACCGTGAATAAAACATACAATACTTCCAACACACATAAAAAAAGATATTTTTGATGCTCTTTTCATGTGGCTAATATATGATAGCTTGGAATCTTTGAGGTGGCTTGTCAATCTATTTATAAACGAAAGTTTCATACCAATACATATTAACAGGGACGGTTAATATGAAACAATTGTGTGGATTAATTTTATCTTTATTTTTACTATTCATTCCCGGAAAAGGAAATTCTCAAGAAAATCCAGTCTATCCAAGCATAAACGTAGAGCAAGCATCTTTAACAAGATCTGAATCTCAGTCAAGAATGTCATCAGTAAAGGTTTTAACAGATAGAGGGTATGGATCAGGAGTATTTGTCCAAATCGAAAGACAGAAAGTAGTATTTACTGCTCATCATGTTATTGAAGGTGCAGAGACAGTAAGAGTTCAGTCAGAAAACTCAGTATTTCAAGGTGAAGTAATATATTCTGATAAAGAAAATGATTTTGCTGTAATAGCAGTATCAGAAAATCATGAAATTCCCGCTATGCGACTTAGGCTAAGAACAGGATCACTAGAAAGCATGATAGGGACTAGCGTTCACTACTCTGGTTATCCTGCACACCATTCTCTATTGACAATAAGAGGCACAATAGCGGGAATGGACAGAGGCTGCTATATACTCCACTCATATGGCTGGATGGGTGCATCGGGATCAGGTGTTTTCGATGAAAATGGAAGGCTTGTAGGAATACTTACAGCCATAGATTTCTCAACATCAGGTCCTGCTCCTCAGCTAATAGAATCCATAGTTTGGATAATACCTATTTCAAATATAAACATGTCAAGTATAGAATCAGCAATTAGAGAAAGATTGTAAAACATATAAACTCAAAGTATAATGTCAGTATTTAAGCCTGGAATCTTAGTAGTCGATAACGACGGCAAGGTAGGGCTTCTCTTAGATTATGCAGAAAAAAAATATCTTGTAGGATTTGTATACAAGGTTTTATTTCAAGAAGGGCTTCAATGGGTGTATCCAGAAAATATAAACCCCCTGAAAACAAAGACAAAAAGAAAAAAAGAAAAGTAAAAGTTGGTGATCAATATTTGACAAATACTTTTGCATGTGTAAAAGTGCATACAGAAATTGTTAAAATAGAAAATGAAGAAAAGGGAATTTACATGGGAAAGCTTCTAAGAAAAGAAGATGTTAAAGCACTTATTGATGCATCTGTCCCGTGGAAAAAAGATGAAAACCCAGAAGACTGCGTCGGAGTAGTATACGACTTTCAAATTATTAAGAAAATTAACACAGGAAGAAAAAAACAGTCTGGGCCAAAAAGAAGATATGCAAGAAAAAAAATCAATAACTGATTTTGGAAAAATTATAATTAGAGAGCTGGCAAACGATGTATATGCAAGCAGCCTATCTGATGTCTCAAAAGCGTATAGAGACTATGGTAAAAATATTACTCCTGTAGGTACATCTCATACGATGATGGGGCAATCATTATCAAAATTTAATAGCAGCGTAAGAAGAACTGGACCTCACGAAATATTAGTATCGAAAAACATTGTCGAAGCTAGCTCACATTCTACTATTCTTGATATTGATACACGATTAAGAGATGAGTTTTTTGAAATGCCTATCTCTCCAGATCACAGGGAGCTCAGTCTAGGAGGCGTCTTGTCTGTAGGAGGGTATGATCCAATGTCAGTAAGAAAAGGTGCTCTAGTAGACAGTGTTGAGTCTCTTGTCGTTGTATTAAGAGATGGATCAATAATTAAAACAAAAGATAGAAAATTTCTATGTAATTTAGGCGAAAACGGATTTATATGGAGCGCAAAAATAAACCTATCAAACCTAAGAGACTCTGTCTATGTCAATAGCTTTAAAATAGACTATGAATGCTTTGTAGATAGAATTCCATCGCTCATAGGTGATAAAAGTATTTCGGGCTTTCATTTTGGAAAAGACGCAACAGGTAGTGTATTAGAAGTAGTTGGACCTATCAATGATAGAGCTACTAGAATACTAGATTATAGAAGTCATAGAAAAAAAGTAACAGATACATGGGCATTTAGAGAAAAAGATGTATTTAGACCATGGTCAGATACCTTTGTCCCAATATCAAAAGGAAAAGACTTTTTTAATTTTTGCCTGGATCAAATTTATAAATGCAATATTGAAGAAAGATTTTGGTCAATTTTTTCAATTGTTTGTAAAAGAGGAAATGCAGATCATTTTCCTCACACAATAGGCGAAGACCTGTATTCACTAGGTGTAGGTGTATATGTCAATATACCTTTGTCTGAAAGATCAAGTATGATACAAGTCGTAGATAGCCAGTTTAAAATATCTGAATATGCAAAAAAGATTGGTGGAAAATCTTGTCTCCACGGCTGGAGCCTCCTAGAAAACAAAAACTATGATAGTTGCCATAAACTTTTAGTATCAATGGGCATGTAAATTAGAAGCGCACTGTGGTAAAATGTATACATGGAGAAATAAAGCAATGTGTAAAATTGACTTTCTAGGAAAAATTCCAAGAGATATTACTCTTGCGTGTAGCGGCGGGCCTGATTCAATGGCAGTATTAGATTTTCTTATAAAGGGAAGAAAAAATGTTACTATTGCATATTTTAATCATGGAACTACTCACGGTAATCATGCAGAAAGCTTTTTAAAAGAGTATTCAAAAAATAACAATATTAGGTCTATTTTTGGAAAGATTTCCAAATGTCAAAAACCAAAAAGCAAATCACTTGAAGAATGGTGGAGAGATGAAAGATATGAATTTTTTAAATCTATTTCTGGCAAAAAGATTACATGTCATCACTTAAATGATGTTGCAGAATGGTGGATTTTTTCTTCACTTAACGGAAATCCAAAGATTATTCCATATGAAAATGGAGATGTTATTAGACCGTTTCTGCTAACACCGAAGTCTGCATTTATTGACTGGTGTGAAAGAAAAAATGTTCCTTATATTGTTGATCCTGGAAATACAGATTTAAAATTTGCAAGATCAAGAATTAGAAATGAAATTATGCCTCAAGCACTTAATATCAATCCCGGTCTTTTAAAAGTGCTTAAAAAGAAAATTATCCTTGAAAGAAAAAGAGAAAATGGCCAATAATATTAAAAATACATACTGCTTTGATGACGTACTTTTAGTTCCAAAGTATAGCGAAATTTTATCAAGAAAAGAAATAGATTTATCTTCAACAGTAGGGAAAGATCTTTATTTTGGTCTTCCCGTAATTTCGTCACCGATGGATACTGTTACAGAGTCGCAGATGGCAAAGAGAATGGGAGAGTCAGGTGGACTAGGAATAATTCATAGATATAATTCTATTGAAGACCAGGCAAAAATGGTCTCAGAAGTAGCTAGATCAGGCTCAGTTCCAGCAGCAGCAATCGGTGTTTCTGGTGACTATCTTGAAAGAGCAAGTGAACTTGAACTAGCAGGTGCAAAAATACTTTGCATTGATATCGCTCATGGTCATCATGCAATGATGAGATATGCTCTTAAAACAATAAGAAATACAATTGGTCATGATATTCATATTATGGCTGGAAACGTAGCAACACTAGATGGCTTTAACGATCTTTCAGACTGGGGTGCAAATAGCGTGAGGGTTGGCATCGGCGGCGGTTCTATTTGCTCAACAAGAATACAAACAGGGCATGGAATGCCTACATTTCAATCAATATTAGACTGTGCAGCTTCTGATAGGGACACTGCTTTAATTGCAGACGGCGGAATAAGAAACAGCGGTGATATAGTAAAGGCTCTTGCAGCAGGAGCAGACTTTGTAATGCTTGGATCTTTGCTAGCCGGAACAGATGAGTCTCCGGGAGAAGAGATGTATATCGGAGGAGAAAGATATAAGTCTTATAGAGGAATGGCGTCTGTAGAAGCTCAAATAGAGTGGCGTGGACACACAGCTTCTGTGGAAGGTGTTTCATCAACTGTTCCATGCAAAGGACCTTTAAAAAATGTTCTATTAAATCTTGAAACCGGAATAAGAAGTGGATTATCGTATACCGGAGCAAAAAACATAAGAGAGCTTCAGACTTTTGGAAAGTTTATTTCTCAAAGTCATGCAGGAGCAATTGAAAGCTCAACACATATTAATAAAAAGTAATTGTAAAATTGTCAATAAAACTATAAAATTAATTTAAATATAGGGCGCTAGCTCAATCGGTTAGAGCAACTGCCTCATAAGCAGTAGGTTCGGGGTTCAAGTCCCCGGCGCCCTACCAACCACTATGGAGGAAAATATGTCAAGTACAATATTATATCTTGTAATCTTAGCTGCAGGTGCTTCTTGCCTATCTTTATTTGATAACTCTATATACGAAGTAATTGCATGCATAGTAACAATATATGCAAGCTACAATCTTGGAAAACTAGAGAGGGCAAGATGGTAAAATACGATAATTTATTTCCTTTTGACTCAGTAAGAGATCAACAAAGAGAGGCTATAGATTTTGCAATAGATACATTTCTAAGCAGTGACAAGAGGTTTTGTATAATTGAGGCTGGGACAGGCGTTGGAAAAAGTGCAATAGGCCTAACTGTTGCAAGGTATCTATCAGAGAATAAATCTAACGCTGCTGGTCTTTTTGAGCCTGGCTCATATTTTCTTACAACTCAAAAGATATTGCAAGAACAGTATGTTAGAGACTTTCCCGCTGTTGTTTCGCTAAAGTCTTCTTCAAATTATAGCTGCTCATATCACAAGTCAAATTCTTGCTCTGAAAGTCAAAAGCTGCTAAAAACTGCTGATAAATCTTCTAGATTTTTTAAAACTTGCTCTTTTAATTGCAAATACAAGAATCAAAAAAATAAGTTCTTAAACTCTTCTGAGAGTGTGACAAACTTTTCTTATTTTCTGACAGAGGCGAACTATTCTGGAAAAATAGTTCCAAGACAAGTACTTGTAATTGATGAAGGCCACAATATTGAAACAGAGTTGTCAAAATTTATAGAAATAACAGTATCAGAATATTTTGCAAAAAGCATTTTAAAATTAAGCTTTCCAAAAAAGCTAACGCAGTTTCAAACATTTGCATGGATAAAAGATGTGTATTTACCTGCAGCATCAAAAAGATTAAAGTTCTTTGAAAGCTCAATTGAAAGTTTAGGCGGAGAAAAACTAAGAGAAAGCTTAAAACAGTTTCAGAGCATCACAAAGCAATATGACCTTTTAAGAAGTCATATAACAAAAATTAAAAAGTTTGTCAAGATATACAAGTCAGACAATTGGGTATTTGAGACTTCAACAACAGATGGAAAAGGATATTCAAAAGCATCATTCAAGCCCATAGATATATCTCTCTACTCTGAAGATAATTTATTTAGACTTGGTGATAAGATAATCGTTATGAGTGCAACAATTCTTAACAGTAAAACTTTTATGAAAACGCTAGGAATAGATGAAAATTCAGCAAGCTTTATCTCAATACCTTCACCATTTCCAATAGAAAATAGACCAATTATCTTTTCTCCAGTAGGAAGCATGTCAGCAAAGTCTATTGATTTTACTCTACCAAAGCTTGCTGAGTCAATAAAAGCAATTCTTGATCATCATAAAAATGAAAAAGGAATCATTCATTGCAAGACATATAAGATTGCAAACTATTTAAAAAGATCTTTAAAAAATTCTAGAATTCTTACGCATGATGGATCAAATAGAGACGAAATTTTAAGAAAGCATACGCTTTCAAAAAAGAAAACAGTTCTACTATCACCTTCTATGACTGAAGGAGTTGATTTAAAAGATGACGCAAGCAGGTTTCAGGTAATATGTAAAGTTCCCTATCCCTATCTAGGAGACAAGCTTGTTAGAAAGAGAATGAACAAGTTTCCCGGATGGTATGAGCTACAAACAGCAAAGTCAATAGTTCAATCTACAGGAAGAAGCGTAAGAAGTAAAGATGATCATGCAGTAACATATATACTAGATTCAGATTTTGATAGATTTATTAGAAAAAATAGTGCTGTATTTTCAAAAGATTTTAAAAGTTGCTTAGTAAAATAGTTATTATTTATGTATAATTCATATAAGATTTAGGAAAAAAAGATGTAATACGCAATCAAATCGTAGATGTTAAGAATTAACAATACGTGAGATATTTAAGCCGGCAATGTCTCCAATAAACTTAAAAGAAGTGAACAAGAGTTCTGGCAACTTTCAGTAACTAATATTCCGACTTAGCTCAGTTGGTAGAGCAGGTGACTGTTAATCACCGGGTCGCAGGTTCGAGTCCTGCAGTCGGAGCCATTTTTAGAAAAATTATGAAAATACTATCTTTAATATTAATCATTGTAAGCTGTGCAACAAAGTCTGGACAGATAAATTTTAACCCATCAAACAGTATGTGTCTTGACGCTGTTGTTGCAAATATTCATAGCGCTGGTTGCGACTCTGTTCTTGTTGAGAAATCAGTTTATGGAATAACAAAAATTTATTGCTATGAATATAATGGCACTGAAGAAGAAAAATCATCGTGGATTAATAACGATTACTTTGCAATAGCATTCGGAACAACCATTCCGAGTGATGTACAACCAATATGCACTGATCCATTTGTTGTAATGACAGTTGCAGAAAGAGATTAAAAAGGAGGTCCATAAAATGGGATCAAAAGCACAAAGACAAAATCAGCATATTAAAAGGCTTGAAAGAAAGATTAAGAAATTTAAAGCAAAAGGAAAAAGCACGACAGGTCTTGAAAAAGAGCTAGGGTATTGTATGGGCGATGAAAGACCTGCGTTTAGAACAGGCTCGGATGCATCGCTATCTACAAAGATGCGAAGATAAAAATGGGGTGTGGCGGAATTGGCAGACGCGCTCGGTTGTTTCCCGGGTGGTGATCTTTGATCACCTTGGAGGTTCGAATCCTTCTGCTCCAGCCATCTTTAGCAAAAGATAAGATATGGAAAGTGAAATAGTAGAAAAAGAATATAAAATGATACTTAGCACAATTACAAAATGTGTTTTTATTGTTTCTATTGCTGTAGCGTTTTCTCTCTGGGGATATAGCTGCAAGCTAAATTCTGAAACAATTCAAGAATGTGAATCAGCATGCGCATCTTCTGATTCTCAAATTGAATCAGTGACATACAAAGAGTGTAGATGCCAACAAAAATTATCAAATGAAAGTCAATGGGTTATTCCAAGAAGATAAACATTTTATACTTTTTCAATATACAAAATATAATAAAAGCATCTGGAGAATTATATGAATTATAGCAAGGGAGATCTTGTAGTTTTTATTGATGGTGATAGAAAGAAGAAAACTGGTATTATTACTAGCAAAGGATCTAATGTTTCACTGTACATTGAAGATAGGCCCTATAAGATAATTGACACAGTGCCGTATAGAATTGTTTCTGAAGGAATAGTTAAATCAATATACGATTACCAAATAAGTGAAGTATTAAGTAAAAAGGATATAGAAAATGTTTAAAGTTGGCGACAGAGTTGTTCCATATCACCAGATGTCAAATTCTGGAATAATAGTAGAGATAAAAAGAGAAAAAAGTAATACATGGATGGTCGGAGGAGCTTCTGATGCGAGAACAATAATAACAGTCCAGCATGATAACAAGGAAGTAAAGAAGTGGCTTTCTTCAGACTTGCTAAGAGATGATCAATGACATCAGTATTTATTTTTGTCATATTTTCTCTTTCATTTCTTGTGCTGTTCTATGGCATGAAAGATAGCCCGAGAGGAAAGCTAATATCAATATACGTAAAAAAGAAAGAGCTTTCAGAAAAGGCAAGACTATCAGGAAATCAAAAAGAATATTCTAGACTTAGAAGAGAGTCTCAAGATGCATATGAAATGATAAGAATGCTTGATGAACCTTTTTCAAACTATAGAGAAAGGAAATGGTAATAGAGTTCTTTTTTCTATAATTATAGAAAGAGGCTAATATGAAACTTACAAGAAAAATATTAAGAGAATCTCTTATAAGAGAAATAAACTCTCAAAAAAGCACATGTAAGAAAAAAGATATAATTGTCAATAGCACTCCCATAAGAGTTGAAATAGCTGATACTCCTGAGCTTAGAGATAGAGGCCTTATGTTTAGAAAAAGCATTCCTGAAAATCAAGGAATGCTTTTTGATTTTTTCAATGATGATGATAGAGGATTTTGGATGAAAAATACAAATATTCCTTTATCTATAGCATTTATTGACTCTTCAGGTGTAATCTCCAATATAGAAAAAATGACTCCTCATTCAATGAGGTCAGTATATTCTAAAAAACCTTGCAGATATGCACTTGAAATGAATCTTGGGTGGTTTGATAAAAATGGAATACTGCCTGGTTCAAAATGCTCCTTAGAATAATGTATTTCATGTAAATAAATTGAAATTGTGGTAAAATAGAATATAAAAGGATTATTCTATGAAAGCTTTTAATTGCATATTTTTACTAGCCTCTCTCCCATCTTGTTCAACAGTATCGTCAGACACAGAAATAGTTCCAGATATCATAAGAAATGTATCCTATAATACTGGTGATGTTATCGATAGCATGAATGGTGTAAACGTATACTATAACGGCTTATTCTCTAACGTTTCAGGAAGGAATGTATCCGATGGCGGATATAACATAGGTTTAAAATATCAATGTGTTGAATTTGTAAAGAGATATTATTTTACTGTATACGATCACGAAATGCCTAACTCGTGGGGTCACGCAAAAGATTTTTATAATTCTGAAATAGAGGATGGCGAATTAAATTTAGAAAGAGGATTATATCAATATGAAAATGGCGGAAGCACTGCTCCTAAAGTCGGTGATATTATAGTGTTTTCTCAAACTCATTTAAACAGATATGGACATGTAGCAATTGTATCTAATGTTTCAAATGAATATATTGAAATTATTCAACAAAACACACCGCTATCAGGATCAAGAACCACTATAGAAGTTGATGGAACGAGAATGCTTAGCCCTAGAGTTCTCGGACTTTTAAGGCTAAATTAGTAATATAGTTATTAAAAAACGTATAATCGTGAATAAATATTAATAAATGACATAGGGCTATATTTCAAATGAATAGAAATAATAAAAAAATAATCAAAGAAGCTTCTGAGGGTGATATATTAAACTACCCTGGAGATAGCATATATGAATATAAATTTGAATCTGGAAAATGGTTTGGTAGAAAACTAGGAACACCGAGCTGGCGCGATCTATCGAGATATCAGTCTACAGTTGGAAATCTCAATTCAGAGTTTCCAGAGTTTACTCAGGTATCTCAGGCTCAAGTTTATGCAGATGTATCTCAAACATCAGCACAGCCAACTTCAGCTCAATTTCCTTTTGAGACATGGATTCGCAGTTCTGAAGACGGAAATAGATTTAGATCATGGGTAAATCTTAACAAAACGGCTCAGGAGCAAAGTGATTTATTTTCAGGGTTACGTGATAACAAGCTAGATGTTTCAAGTAGTCAATACAATAACGCTTACATGAAAAGAGCATATAATGCCTGGGGAACCGAATGGCTTGCAGATATTGGGGTAGTAGGTCGTCAAGCGGTCGCTGGCCATAGAGATTTAAAGCGTTCAGGGCGAAGATTTAGAGTCCATCCTGAGTTTTCAGAATCTGGAAAAATTAGCACATTTGAAAAGGCAGCACTTGAAAGAGGCGAAGAGGTAAACTTTCTACATATATGCACAACAACACAGTGCGCTCAATATGTAAGTGATACACTAAACCAACCTGACATGGTTAGGGGAAATGCATGGCACAGGCATAGGCCGGGAGATGTAGCATATTCTGCATTTTCAAATATTTCTGATGCCCAGGTTTCTGAAATAGAAGAGCTATTTAATGATATGAACTCTAATGGGCCATCAACTTCATATAATAGTGAAGTTAGAAGACTAGTTAGAGATTTTGTTCCAGACCAGGGGCAATTCTTAAGTCTAGATATAGGAGATATAGTCGGTCTATACCACCACGATTCAGACAATCATGCAAAAGCATTTTTTGAAGGAGGTACAGGAAGAAAAGATTGGGGATCAGGTGTTGATGTAAGAGGATCAGGATTCTCGGGATGGTCTCCTCAAGCGATAGGAACTGATCAATATTTTTCACTTGGCCCTAATACTCGACGCACTGGATTTGGAATGAATTCTCATGTAGGCTTCGTAGGTGCTATTAATTCTAGCGGTGAGCCAATTATATTTCACAATGTTGGAGGAAACGTCAAAGCAACGCCTATAGGCAGAATGAACAGAAGAGGAGATGCAATTGTGTGGGTAGATCCAGCCCCGGGCGCAATTGCTGCCATCACACCGGAAGAGGTCGATATTTTAAGCCTAGATCCTGCTGATGTTGAATCAACTGCGCTTGCAGAGAGGCTAAGAAGAGGAATAAAAGAGGAGAGGCTCAAAAAAAAACTAAGATAGTCACCCTTTTATCGGAGCAGGGCCTTCCTCGTGATGCTGCTGCAGGTTTAGTAGGTGCAGCAGCAGCCCAAGATGAAGTAAAAAATTACTTGAACTTACCTGACTTTCAAACTGTTGACTTGCTTGTTGCAACAGCTTTGGCAATAGCTTCTAGAGAAAGTGGCTTTGGATCTGGAACAAGCTACA
>MDTB01164615.1_pt1 | contig 13447 bp, 12 predicted proteins | sample 811161 | NCBI WGS metagenome assembly MDTB01 (sample SAMN05326650, study PRJNA326480) | marine metagenome | isolation source: seawater | place: Mediterranean Sea | collected 2009
CAGTACTTCATCTAATTGTTTCTCCAATGTTTACGCCATTTTTGAATCATCGGTGTTTCATTTTCCTTGGTTTTTTTCTAACTCGTACAATGCAACGTGCTATACATTTGCTGATTATAATTATCTTTAATCAACATTAATAAGTTGCTTACATTGTAGTTAAAAATTTAGGTAGTTATAAGTAATAAGCGTAATAAAGTACAGTAATTTTAATTTTTTAATTTATATGGAAAAATCTAAAAAAATAAAAATTTATTTAGGTCTTATTTATTCCATTATTATTTTAGTATTTTTTTGGTTTTTTTTTAACAATTTTTCTATAAGTGAAATTACTAGCTATGAATTTATCAAGGGTAATAAAGATATAATCTTAAAGTATAAAGAAAGTAACATCTATTACACGACAATTATTTTTTTTTTATTGTTGTATTATTAAATTTATTGTTATTTCCAATTACATTGCCAACTTTGGTTATTGGATTTATTTTCGGTAAATGGCTTGGAACAGCAATACTGGTTTTGGGAAACACATTTGGCTCTGCGTTATTATATATTTTAGCAAATACTTTTTTTAGTGAATTTATACAGAAAAAATTTGCAACAAAATTTTCTAAGCATGTAGAGTTATTTAATAGAAACGAATTATTATATTTTATGTTTTTTAGGTTTATTGGTGGTGGAGGCATTCCTTTTTCAATTCAGAATATTTTGCCAGTTATTTATAATATGTCTATAAAAAATTATATTATTGCTACTTTTATAGGAATGATTCCTACAACATTTGTATCGGCGGCACTAGCAAGTGGTGTTGAAAATTTTATTGATCAAAATATTGAATTTAATTTTTTTCTCGCCTTGAGTTCTCCAGAAATTTATTTTCCAATATTTGGTTTTTTTGTTCTTCTGCTTTTATCATTTATTGTAAAAAAATTTTTTTTCACAAAATAGCTAATGTAGTGACGCATCATGCATTGAACTTTAAATCCTTAAAAAAATTAATTATTGAACACATTATCAAAGTAATCTTTATCTAATATTATGACAACCTTAGAACTTTCTTCTTGATTGATTTTGTTATCTAATTGATTTGAATAAATATTAGAAAAGCTCAAACTTCGAAATTCAGCATCTGAACAAATATTATAACAGGATGCTTTAATAATATAAGGAACATTTCCATGGTAATTTGCACCAACTACATGAAATACATCATGATGTCTTTTTTCAGTTAAATATCTTTCAAAATAATATTCAAACCCATTATTTATTTTATGCTTTTGTAAGATAATTTGTTTTTTAATTGATAAAATTGAATTTTTATTAGGAATTACTAAATTATTCCAAACGAAGTCTAAATTAATTATAATTGCCAAACTTAATATAGTCCCTATACAAAAAGCTCTTAAATTTTGATTTAATTTCATTGTCAGAAAAAATAAAGATTTAACTATTAAGATAACCAACAATAAATTCATGAACACATTGTCTCTTAAAAAAGAAGCTTCGTGAGAAATTATTATAAGAGGCATAGTATAAGTTCCTATTAAAATTGATAAAAATAAAAATTTTGTTTTCCAAAAATTAACTCTAGGCACATATATAATAGCAATGCTTAGAAAAAATAAAGAAATAAAATAATTTTGAAATTTAAAAAACCAAAGACTAAAACCGTAAATAAAAAATGATTTAATTTTTACTAACAATAAGTTTAAATCAATATTAATAATATTATATTTGTAGTGATCTGGAACACTTAAAAGATCGCTACCTGCAAGACCTATTTCAATAAATTCTGCTAGTACTGGTAAATAATGATAATAGTTTATTATGATTTGATAAAAAATTAAGCTTAAAACAATAAAAACGAAAGAATAAAAAAATAAATTTTTTATTTTTATTTTATTATCACAAAATAAAATATTAATAGAAGCGGGTATTAATATAACAAAAGAAATTGCTGGAAAGTGAAAAAAAAATAATAAATTAAAAAAAAAATATGGAATATGTTTCAATAATGCTTTTAAGCTAAACTTCTGTATTTTGTTCACACTTTCAATTATTTTTGATGAAATGTATAAATTTAAAAAAAATAAAAAATTTATTAACCAAAACGCACCATTTAAAATTTTATAAGTAAAATATGGTAAAGTAGATACTAATATTAAAAATGTAAGATTTTCATTTTTTGTTAAAAATTTTTTATTTAAATTATATATCAATAAAAATGTTAAAATTACATTGACTAAACCAAAAATTCTTAAAAATTTTGCATCTTCAATTCTATTGAGTAGTATGTCCGTTAAATTATTGTTTATGAATCCTAAAAATCGTGATTGTTCAAACGAATGTCTATTGGTTGGATACATGTGAACATCAAATACCTTATCTATCAAATAGAAAAAAAAATTTAATATTTCACCTTTAAAAAATAAATTATATAAAATACCAGAATGAATGTTTTGAAAAGCGTTCCAATTTTCATGAAATACGTAATATTGTGTAATAGAAAAAAAATAGTATAAAAAACATATTATTAAAATGAATTTGTAATTTAAAATATACTTATCAAAATAAGATTTTAAATTTAAATACATAAAAATATTAAATTAAGATTAAAATTCAAAAGAAATGCTTTTACGTGGACATCGAGAACAAATATCGATTGGAGCTCTTCCTTCCTCAACATGAATTTTCTTCATTTCTTTTGAATATTCAGAATTCCAAAATTTTTTAATTTGTTTACTATTATTATCAGCATTTAAAATTCCATATCCTTTAGCATTACTGAAAGAAGTATGTGCACAACATGGGTAAACTGAGCCATCATAATCAGTTGCAAGAGTTGTCCACAGCCACACACACTTGTTTTTTAAAGGTAATTCATTTTCATCATAACTAGACTCACCCAAATGCTCCAATCCTCTTCCATGACCAGCTCGTAAGTTAAAAATTAAATTATTTTTTTTGCAAACTCTTTGGCTTGTTCTATTTCATGTTGATTGTGTTTATAACTAATATAATCTAACATTATTAATGTTTCATAATTATTATTTTTTTTAAATTCTGATAAATATTCAAGGTTTTTTAAAATTGTTTCAACATTCCCTTTTCTATGTTCGATATTATGTACTTCATTAGTCATTCCACTTATATGAACTTTTAAAAAATCTAATCCAGTTTTTAACAGTCTTTCAGAATTTCTTTTGTTCAAAATAATTCCATTAGACGAAATTAAGGTTCCTATTTTATTTTTATTTGCATACTCTATTGCGTGATAAATATCTTTTGATAATAAAGGTTCACCATTAATATAAGGTACTGACATCATTAAATAATCTTTGCATTCGTCTATCACTTTTTCATAAATTTTTATGTCCATTTTATCTTTTTTTATGATGTGATCTTTTTCATTTTGATTGATGTTGTCTATAACTCCATTTTCGTCTCTGCAAAAAACACAGCTTTCATTACATTCATTCCATAGTTCAAAATTAATAATAAAAGGGTAAGTTCCAGTCTTTTTTAATGACATGTAATAAGAAGCAAGACAAAAAATAGCATTGAATATTTTTTTAAATGTTATTTTACCTTTTTTAAATAAAAGAAATAAAAGTTTAATTTTCAATTTAAAATATTGGTTGAATATAGGATTAGTTTTTAAAGCTTCGCTTTTTACATCATTGATTATTCGAGTTTTACTTTCTGTATTCATTTTTTAAATATATTTTTATTAAATATTTGTTTATTATAAGTGAAATTACTAAATTAAGATTTAAAATAGTCAAAAAAATTATTATTTTCAAATCTTACACAAAATACACCATTTTTATTCCTTATATTGCCATAGTTTTCATATACTGCCAAAGTTACTCCTGGATGAATTTGTCTTTTTAATATTTCATCATAAATGGTATCTTCGGGTGATTTAGCCATTTCTTCAAAATTATTGTAAAAATTCAAGTGTTTGCATTCAGCAAAAGAAGCTTCATAATCATCTCCTATAATATAACCATTATTATTAATAAGTTTGTTAGAATAATAGATATCGTTTTTAACATAATCATACGAATGGTTTCCATCAATTATAATATAGTCAAATTTAATTTCTATTTTTTTCAAAACATCATTACTATCACCTTTGATAATTTTCACATTATCTAACATCTTTGAACAACTTAAATTATATTTAAATAATTCAAAAACTTTTCCATTTTTTAAATTTTTAAGGAAAAAAGTATTATAAAAATTATGTTTTTTTTTAGATACTTTAAAAGGACTCCAAGTATCAACACAATAAATTTCAAAATCAATATTTTTTTTTATTAAAGTTTTTATAATCATTAAAGTTGTCTGACCACAGTAACAGCCTATTTCTAAAATTTTAATTTTTTCTTTTGAACAATTTTCAAAAATCATTTTGATAATTTCTTGTCTTCCTCTAAAATTATCTTGATTGCTGAATAAATAGCCACCGATATATTCAATTTTGAGTATCTTATAAATTCTGTAAACAACATATCCAAAATAATATCTAATCATTTGAATGAATGTCGTTGTGAGAGGTAATTTTACTAATAAATTTTCAATTTTTTTTCTTAAAAAAAAAAGCATAATTTTGATTAAATTCCTTAATTAATTGATTTATTATACATCATATAATATATGATTACATTATGATTGAATTATTAAATGATATCAAGTTATTGAAAAAATATCATGCTAGTCTAGTTAATGATTATACTGAGTATCCCACCAAAGCACATTGGAGTGAAAACTTTGGTCAAAATGAGTATAAAAATTGTTTGGTAGATTGGATTGGAAAAAATCCTGATAAAAAAATTCTTTTTTATGTTCATACACCTTTTTGTGAGCAACTTTGTTATTTCTGTTTATGTAGCAAGTTTATAACCCAAGATTATGATAAAGTGAAAAATTATTTGTACAATTATTTATTTAAAGAAATTGATCTACTTAAGAATCACTTAAATAAAAATAAACTTAGTCTAAATGTGAATGAGATTTATTTTGGAGGTGGATCACCAACTTATTACAAAGAAGAAGAATTTAAAAATTTAATTGAAAAATTAAAAGAACTTTTTGAATTTAAAAAAGTTGATGATTTTACTGTTGAAATTGACCCAAGAAGAGTAAATGAAGAAAAACTTTTATTTTATAGCGAGATGGGAGTAAATAGACTCTCATTTGGTATTCAAGATTTTGATATAGATGTTCAAAAAGAAATAAATAGAATTCAACCTCCCGAGCTTCTTAAAAAACTTTTAACTGATAAGGTAAGAAAATCATTCAATGCGATTAATTTTGATTTACTAATAGGTTTGCCCGCACAAAATGTTACAACTATCAAAAAAACTATTAATAAAGTAGTGGAATTAAAACCCACACAAATACAAACTATGTATATGCACTATAAACCTCAAACAAGAAAATATATGATAAAAATGCAGAGAAATTTACTATTGCCAGACTTTTATGATAGAAAAGCAATGTTTGCCAATGCTTCTAAAAATTTATTAGAATCAGGTTATAAAAGAGCTGGCTTTGAAAGTTATGCTTTACCTGAAGATGTATTAAGTAAGTCAATTGACAAAGGTGAAGCCTATTATAATTCTTTAGGTACTCAAAAAGGTGAAGTTACAAATTTTGTTGCGGTTGGATCTTCTGCTCATGGTTGTCTTGGAAATGAATATTATTTTCAAAATTTTTATGAACAAAATTTATACCGTGAAGCAATTGATAGAAATGAATTTCCAATTTATAGAGGAATGAAACTTACAGAGGATGATAAAATAAGACAATATATAACTAAAACAATTCGAACGTATTTTAAAATTGAATATGAAGAAGTAAATTCAAAATATAATGTCAATTTTATAAATTATTTTGAACCAGAGTTAAAAGCATTAGAAGAATTCTCAAAAGATGGTTTAATTAATATTAATGACAAAAATTTAAAACTAACCGAAGTTGGTGTACACTTTTCCCCACAAATAGCTGAAGTTTTTGACAAACATAATAAAATAAATTACAAGGGATTAGTTTAGCTTCATAGATGCATCTTGCTTTAACTGGATCGGCTGGCTTTATAGGGCAAGAATTTTTGAATTCCATTCATAAGGAAAAAAAAATTAAAAAAATCACATTAATTGTTAACAAAAAAAATCCAAAAATCAAAAAAAAATTTAACAAAATTAATTTTGTTCATTTAGATTTAAGGAAAAAAGTAGAGAACGTTAAATTTAATTTCAAAATTGATACAATGGTTCATTTTGGTGAATATTCACGTCCTTATATAATGATTAATGTATATAAACATAATATAAAAATCTTTGACAATGTAATAAAAATTTTAAATTTAACTAAATGTAAAAAATTAATTTATATAAGTAGCACAGAAGCTGTAGGGCCCAATATAAAAAAAAATAAACTTGTGGAAAGTTCAATATGTAGACCCATTACAGATTATGGTAGATCTAAATTAAGAAATGAAATTAAATTAAAAAAAATTAAAAAAATGAATTTTAAGTATATTATTTTAAGACCTACAACAATATATGGACCAAATTCCATAGAATTTTATAAATTTTTCAAATTAAACAACATAGGTTTATTTCCTTTTAGATCAAATAAAAAATGTATAGAATATTTCTATTTAGAAGATTTAATAACCATTATAAAAAAACTTGTATTCAAAAATATCAAAAACCAAACATATAATATTTCACCTTCAAAACTTTTATCAATAAATGAAATCTTAAGAATAGTAAGCATGGTTACAAAAAAAAAATGGCTAAATTTTTCTTTAATTAATTTTTTTATAGATAAAATGTGTAATATATTTTTTAAATCCACATCAAAAAGATTTAAAGACTATTATTGGAATTCTTCAAACAAAAAAATTAAAAAAATTATCCATTTTAAAGAAACAAATTTTTTTAATGGAGTAAAAAAAACATATGAATATTACCAAAAAAGTTGAAAGTTTAGTAATTTCAAATAACAAATTAAAAGTTGTATTAACTTTTGCTATTAGCAAACTGTTAAATATAATTTATACAGGTCCATTATCATTTATTAAATTAAAAAATTTTAAAAAAAAATTTCAAATTAATAAAAATAAAGTGTTAGTTAAAACTTTATTATGTGGCGTGTGTGGAAGTGATAGGAAGATTATATCTTTTGATTATTCTGTGAATTCTACTGCATTTCCTGAAACCAAAAGATACAATCAAAAAGAGACATTTCTTGGTCATGAATTAGTAGGAGAAGTTTATCAAATTGGAAAAAATGTAAAAAATTTAAAAAAAGGAGACCGCGTTATTTTAGATTCAGTTAATCGACATGACCATCAGCTTAACAATAATATTTTTGGAGGTTGGACAAATTTTTTTGTAAGAAATGAAAATCAATTATTCAAAATAAGTAAAAAATTAAAATTTGAACAAGCTATTTTGTTAGAACCTTTGGCTTGTTCATTAAATGCTGTACTCGAAGCAAATATAAAAAAAGATAAAAAAAATGTTTTAATAGTAGGTTCAGGCATTATTGGATTGGGAATATATGTTTTTTTAAAATATTTTTTTAATAACTTGAATATAACTTTTTTAACTAAGGAGGAAATGCCCTTTACCTTTTTAAAAAAAAATAAGAAAATCAATATAATATACAATGAAAATATTGTTGAAAAAACTTCAAAAATTTTAAAGACAGATGTAAAAAAATTTTTACTTACGAAAATAACTTCAAGTGGATTTGATTATATATTCGAGTGTAGTGGTGATAAAAAAATATTAAATAGAATTATAAAAATTTGTAATTTTAACTCAAAAATAATACTTAATGGAATGATTATGCATAAATCAAAATTTGATCTTACTCCCCTGTGGATAAGAAACATTAAAATATTAAGCACTAACGGCTATAAAAATAGTTATAAATTTAATAAAATTCCAAAAACATTTAAATTTATTCAAAGCTTAATTTTAAAAAGAAAAATAAACACAGAATTTATTAAAGTAAAAAAATTCAATATAAAAAGCTGGGACTTAGCTTTAAAAAATAAAGAAAAAAATATAGTAAAAAATGCATTAATGTTTTAAATCTTTAAATAATGAAAAAAAAACTAAGTATAATTTTCTCCTTTTACAATGAAAAGGAAACAATTTCTTACACCTTAAGAAAGATAACAAATATCGTTAAAAAAATTAAATATATTAATTATGAAATAATATTTGTTGATGACAATTCAACTGATAAATCATTATTAATTTTAAAGAGATTAAGAAAAAAAGATAAAAACATTAAGATTATTAAAATGTCTAGAAGATTTGGTCATATGGAAGGAATTATGGCAGGTGTTCACCATGCAACTGGAGATGCTTTAATATATATGGATATAGATGTCCAAGATCCTCCTGAACTAATACCAAAGATGGTTTATTATTGTTTCAAAAAAAATTATGATGTTGTTATAACCACCAGGACATCTAGAGACGGAGAAAGTTTTTTAAAAAAAATAATTTCTACGATTGGTTATTTCTTTCTTAAAAAGACTACCTACATAGATATTCAAGAAAATAGTGGTGATTTCAGACTAATCAATAGAAAAGTAATAGATTATTATAAAAATTTTAAAGAAATTAATCCATTTTATCGATTTATAGTCGACTGGATAGGTTTTAAAAAAAAACAATTATTTTATAAAAGAAAACCAAGAAAATATGGACTTACAAAATTTCCAATTGGCACTAAAATTATTAGACAATTTTTTGAAATTTCACTGTTACCATTCTCAGATTGGTTATTAAGAGCAATTTTTTTTGTTGGTATAATTGCTTTCTCTACTTCCATAGTAATCGGAAGTATTATTTTAACAAAATATTTTTTAGGAATGAATATTCCTGGATGGACAGCAATTATGATGGCAGTATTATTTTTTGGAGCAACTTCCTCAATAAGTTTAGGAATACTAGCTTTATACATTAGTTCAATTTTTAAAGAAGTAAAAAATAGACCACTATATATAATAGATAAAAAAATTGGCTTTAATTAATGAGTCAAATAACAAGATTCTTTCAAAAAGAATTTAAAGGTTTGTTAGGTTTTGCATTTAGAAGATTTATAGTTGATTTAAGAAATTTTCTTAATTTTAAAAAATTCTATGAAATTGAAGAGAATCCAAAATATGATAAAAATACAACAAGCATTCTTAAGAATATTTACAAAGATTTAAATATAATTAACCACAATGCAAGCTGGAATTCATTTAAAGAAAGAGAAAATAATTTTAAAAAGTCAAAAAAAATAATAAATAAATATACAAAAAAAATTAAAAAAAACCTTATTAATCAAAAAACTGTACGCTCTGAACTTAACAACGATGGTTTCTTAAAATTAGGAAAAAAAATAAATATATCGAAATGTAAAAATATTATTAAAAATTTAAAAAATAAAAAAGTTTATAATGCACATCATGTTTTATTTTCTACTTCAAAAAAAGAAGATTTTTACACAATTAAACAAAAATATATAAATGCATGTTATGATTATAAAGATATTTTTAGTATCCCCGATTTAACTAAAATAATAATTAATGAAGAAAATATAAAAAAAATTTATAATTACTTCGGTTGTGTACCAACCGTTAATACAATATTATTAAGTTGGACTTTTGACAAATTTAATTATGATTATGGAACACAGATATTTCACAGGGATGTTGATGATTATAGACAGTGTAATTTGTTTACTATACTTACTGACACCAAAGATGGAAATGGTGGACATGAAGTTTATAAAAGAACGCAAAATTTTAAATACGTAAAAAAAGTTTTTGAGAACAAAAAATACTTAAGTAAAAAATATAAATTTTTAAATCCTTCTTTATTCTTTAATATGCCAATAGGAAAAACCACAGGATATGGAAACAATGAAATTTATAGTGATTACTTTAATCAAGATAAAGTTAAACTTTGTGGAGCACCAGGCTCTAGTTTTTTGACCGACGCGTATGCATTGCATAGAGGTGTGCCACCAAAAAAAAGAGCCAGACTTATGCTTTGGACATCTTATACACTGCTATCAGAAGCATCATCAAGTTATAGAAATTTCTTAGCCATGCAGAAAAAATCAACAAATTCGAAAAGAATTTTAAAAAGAGTGAAATATAATTGTATTTCAAACGTTGTTAAAATTACTGATTTAATTAAATATTCCTTCAGAAATATAATTGATTTTAATAATGACAAATAAATTAATTTTTAGAATAAAAAGAAAAATAAATTTTACAATTTTTGTATTTAATAATTTCAAATTTTTTTTCGATAAATTAATGTTAATAATTAAATCAAAATTCGTAAGAAAAAAAATATTTTATGAATATGAAGATGTACCTCAATATGATCAAGATACAAAGAATATTGTAAACAAAATAAATTTTAAAACTATTGAGTACTATAAAAAATTCTCTGAAAGCAAAAATGATATAAATCAATGGTTAAAAAATAAAAATTTAATTATATCAAAAATAAATGAAGTTTTGGTAAATAGAGAAAAAAATGATATTACAGTTGATAGTCTTTTAAAATATGGAATTCAAAATTTTGAAAAAAAGATTTTGAATATAATAGATACTCAAGAAATAATTGAAAATTTTAAAAATTTAAAAGTTTATCCAGCGCATGTACCTATTTTTTCTCTTAAAAAAAAAGAAAGCATATCTATTATAAAAAAGATTTCACCGTTCGGCACATATGACCAGATAGATATTTTAAAAGATAAAAAATTATTAAGTTTTATAACAAATAAAGAAATTTTAGATCATGCTATAAAATTTTTTGGTTGTATTCCAACTTTAGCTAATATTAACTTGTATTGGTCTTTTATTTTTAATAAAAGAACTGGTCCACAAAATTACCATCGAGATATTGATGATTATAAGGTATTAAATGTTTTCATGAATTTAACAGAAACATCTAAGAATAACGGTTCATATGAGCATATTCAATTTTCACATGATTATGATTTTATAAAAAGTAATTTAAATAATATTGATGAATTAAAAGAAAATTTAAGTAATTTTTTTAATATAAATTATAATGGTTATGGAAATGACATTTTTTTAAAAAACAAATATTTTAAAGATAAAGTTAAAGAAATCTATGGTGTTTCTGGATCAATTAATTTGGCTGATGGATTCGGGTTGCATAGAGCAGTTCCACCCACTATAAATGATAGACTCGTTTTGTGGATGACATTTGGTATAAAACAAACTAGTCATGAAAGAACAAAAAATAAATACCAAAAAAGAATAAAATTTAAAGACGTTAAGTTAAAAACTTTTGAAAAAAATTTAATAAACAAATATGTTTATAGACATTTGATTGATTTTAGTGATGAAAAATGAAGATTTAAGCAATTTTGAAAAAAATGGTTTTATAATTTTAAAAAATGTATTTGATAAAAAATATTTAGACAAAATTAAATCAAACTGTTACAAACTTTTCAAACAAGATTATCAAACTGGGTTACTACCTGATAAAATAAAATGGAAAAAATCAGATAAAAAAAATAATTTGCCCAGATCTTTATGTAACATTTGGAAATCAAATAGATCTGTCGCAAGCCTCTCTTTAAATAGTCGAATAGGAAAAATTGCAAGTTTTCTAATGAATTGGGACTCGGTAAGATTAAATCAAGATTCTGTTATTTGGGTTCCTCCAAAATGTGGAAATGTTTCTTTCCATCAAGATGAGCCTTATCAGGACTGGCATTTACCAGGAAAAATTATAACAGCTTGGATACCTTTATCAAAAACGTATAAAAAAGGAGCTACAATAGAATATGCAACAGGATCACATAAATGGAAATTCTCTAAAAGACTAAATACCTTTTTAGGTGCAAATGATTATATGTATCACTTAAAGAAATATACTAAAAAAAAAATGAATATTTTTTCAGTCGAGATAAATAAAGGTGATATAGTAATGCACCATGGCAGAATATGGCATGGATCTACAATTAACAGAACTACTAAAAATAGAATGTCGATTAGTATTCATTTAATGAGTGGAAAATCTAAGTTTCATCCTGTTATTTCTAATCCATTATTTACTAAGTTTAAACATTTTAATAGTTTAAGAATGGATGAAAGTTTTTTTCCAATAATATGGAGTAAAAAAAAATATAGATCAAATTTTATAAATAATTATATTAAAATATAAAAATTTAAATTAAAGAAAATAAATTTAGAAAATTGTTATTATTAATTTAGTAACTCTTTACAAGGAATTTAGCAATTTATTTTATATTGTATTTATAATTTTACTCCAGCACCTTTAAGAAAAGCAGCGTTTTCATCTAATGGCCATCTTGGTTTTGCAGGATAATCTAAATCATTATATTTTTTTAATTTAAATTTTTCTAAACCCACCATCGCAATCATTGCAGCATTATCTCCACACAGTTCTATTGGAGGAAATATACTTTTATAATTTTCTTCTGTACATAAATTAGTTAACATAGATCTAATTTTTTTATTAGCAGCAACACCACCAGCAACTACAAATGTTTTTTCTTTTGTTTTATTTTCATTTTCAAATTCACTAAATGCAATCTTAGTTTTTTTATTTAATATCTCCTCGATAGTTTTTTGAAAAGATGCAGCAAGATCAAATTTTTCTTGATCAGTTTTAACTTCTTTAGTTATTTTTAAAATTGCAGTTTTAAGTCCTGCAAAGGATAAATTGCATCCACCTTTATTGAATATTGGTTTAGGTAAATTATATTTATTGGGGTCACCTTTTTTAGCTAGAATTTCAATTTGTGGCCCGCCAGGAAAATCTATCCCCAAAAGTTTTGCAGTTTTGTCAAAAGCTTCACCTAAAGCATCATCGATAGTTGTACCTAATCTTTTGTATTTTCCAAGACCTTTAACATTTAAAAATTGCGAATGACCGCCAGAAATTAGTAATAATAAGTATGGATAATTTAATTCTGAATTAAGTTTTGGACTTAATGCATGTCCTTCCAAGTGATTAACTGCTATAAAAGGTTTGTCCAATGAACTAGCAAGAGCTTTACCAAAACTCAAGCCTACTGATAAACAAACTATTAACCCAGGGCCAGCTGTAGAAGCAATAGCATCAATTTCTTCGATTTTTCTTCCACTGTCATTAATCGCTTTTTGGACTATCCAATCTATTTTTTCTATGTGAGATCGAGCTGCAAGTTCAGGTACTACTCCACCAAATTCTTTATGTACATCAACTTGGCTTGAAATTATATTAGATAAAACAACTGGTATTCCTTCTTCATTTTCAGTTATTAAGGAAGCGGCTGTTTCATCACAACTGGTTTCTATTCCAAGAATTAAGGGTTTTTTACTCATTCAAATAGTTTTTATTAACTGTACAATCTCAATACAAGTAAG
>MDTB01223780.1_pt1 | contig 13446 bp, 16 predicted proteins | sample 811161 | NCBI WGS metagenome assembly MDTB01 (sample SAMN05326650, study PRJNA326480) | marine metagenome | isolation source: seawater | place: Mediterranean Sea | collected 2009
AGTTTTGAAAAATAATTAATTGATTGACACCAGTATGCTCAATAACAACATTATACTGATTAGAAAAAGAAACACTTAATAATAAAAATAATGCTTTAATCAAAATATTTGCCTCCCAACAAATGAAACTTCAATAATATAAGTAAAATTTATATAAAATAGTGTGATGAATTACACTTTATTTTATACTATTATTAATTAATAAATTTAAAAAATAACTTTTGAATGAAATTAGACGGAATTGTCTTTTTTTTGATTATACTTCTCTGTTTTTACTTTATACATTTGTTTATCAGCCCTGTTTATTACTTGTGATAAGGTTTGATTCTTATTGATATCTTTACTATTAGAAACTCCAATACTAAGAGAAAGCTTAAATAAATTAATATCCCTACTATTAAATAATTTCACACTTTCAATTAGTCTGTTTTTTATTTTTTCTACTATATCTAATCTGTTATCATGAACAAAAACAACAAATTCATCTCCTCCAAAACGTGATATAATATCACCTTCCCTAAAAGATGTCTTTAATATATTCGCCGTTTCTTTAAGAGCAACATCTCCGATATCATGACCATAATCATCGTTAATTTCTTTCATTTTATCAAGATCTATAAACATTACAAAATAATTTTTATCTTCCATTCTTTTTATTGAATCATTTGCTATATTTAAAAACCCTCTCCTATTATATAGGCCTGTAAGATCATCTTCTATTGAATATTCATATAGCTTATTAATCATTTTATTACGCTCAAAAGCATGCATGATAGACCAAACTGCTCTATCAATATCTAAATTATCTAGCAATATGATATCATGAGCATTAGAATGAACAGCATCCATAAGTATTTTTTTAGATGTATTAATTAATAAATACGGAATATTTCGCCTTTTAACAATCTCTTGATCTATAGCATTGTAAGATAAATCATCTAAAATTTCTTCTGATATTAAAGCGACATCAACATCTTTACTCTTATCAATTTGAGAAATCAAATCTTTAACACTAGATAAATGAAATGATTTAATATCCATATATGAATTACTCATAAAACCATCATTCATTTTATGAAATATACTCTTTTTTAATGTTATAATATATATATTAACCATCGGTGTACTTAAAAATTAAAGATTAAACTAATTTAAGTAATTATTGAATTTTTATCAACCATAAGAAATGTAGTTACTTTAATAAAATATTTTTATAAATCAAATTGAGCACTATAAATTCTTTATAGTTATTTAATAAGGCTTTATATGGAAACTATTGGTATAAGTAAATTTTTAAAAGATCAAATCAAAAAAAAAGGTAACAACTGGGCTTCAGATTCAACATTAAAAAAACTATTAAAAACGGCTCAGCACAAACTAAATAATAAAGAATATATAAACGGATATCGTGATGGAGTTATTATAATTGAAATACATGATGTAGATATTTGCAAAAAAATTAATTGTCCTATTGTTAAAATATCAGATAAAACAATGCTGAAATGCATAGTATCAAGAAGGAGAGCCTGGGAAGATAGTTATTTACAAATAAAAGCTATCAATGAAAAAAATCTATCAACAGGAAAAATAGAACTTATTTTGTATAGAAAAGACGTTTTGAAAGAAAGTAATGAACAGGCTACTGATATGGATTGGGATCTTATCGCTGTACATTCAATTCCTAAGGGAATAAAAAAACTTCCTATGAAGCCTGAAACAATGATGCGTAATCAACTCCAATTAAAGGGAGGTACAAAAGGCTACTACTCATCTGAAGAATGGGCAGAATCAGTCCATTTTTGGCAAAAACACAGTACTTCAGATGACTATTAATTATCACTGGCCGTACTTACTGTTGGCACAGGTATACTTTTAGGTAATCTTTTAATATTTATCTCTTTATAAGAACTAATTAATGATCCGTTTATACTATACTCTCTATTTGTTTTATTTTTATCACTGTACTTAACATTCCAGCAATCTTCATCTTTACTCTCAGATATTTTTTCAGTATAATGATAATGATCTATACTACAACTTAAAGGACAAGAATACTTACTATTTTTAGAAAACTGAACCTTTAAAGTTTCTCCTTTTTCATTTACCATTTCATATTTTTTAACTTTAACGTTTTCAATATGAAAACCTATAATAAATGCAGCTATCAATGATACTAGCATAATTTTACCTCCTTTTTTTTAAGCGCTAACATAATTCTTATAAGCATATAAGAATTGATTAAGGGTTAAATAACAATGATCTCCAAGTTTATGGTATATAACATCTGTATCTTTAAAACCAGAATCATGTATTAGAATAAATTCCATCAAAATTGATCCATCCTTGTACCCTACCTTTCTAAATCTATATTTACCAGTACCGCACTCTGTATTAATAACTAACATTGGCTTTTGAGCACAAAGAGCATTTATACAATCTGTAGTATTAATTAATTCACTATATTGTTGTTTATTTAATTCCATTTTTTTCTCCTTTTTAATTTTGTTTCTAAATTATTTTAAAGAATTTTCAAATAGCATTAAGTGACCTAGCACACTCAATTTAAAAACTGTGACAAGCATTACATTTTTTGCAAATAAAACAATAAAGTGAGGTAGCGCAATAATTAGATAAATAGAATACCATAATATTCCATATACTTATTTAAAACTAATCTAAAGAGGTGAATTATGAGCACAGAAAAAAAATCTATTAACTTAGGAATTGTTGTATGGCTAAATTTAATAATTGGGATATACAATATGTATACTTACCAACAAGACAATACCATACTTAATTTATTTATAGGGGCAATCAATATAGGAGTCTGGGTTTTTTTAAGAAACAACAGCCTAAGGATTGCCTATTTAAAAGGAAGACTAAATCGATAAAACTAAATTGACAATAAGTATGACATCAATAATATCAATACTATTGTCATTATTGATATCTACAAGATTGCGTTGGACTGAATCTAATTCTTGAATTTGAACAATATAATTAACTGTTATAATAATATCGCTAATATTGACTAAAGAATCAAAATTAGCATCACCTACAGTAAACAACTGAGTATTTTTTAATTCATCTATCCAATAATACGCAGATCTAACAATATCTATAGCTGCAGAAGAATGAGGTCCAAAATCTGATAAAAAAATTGTTACATTCTCAGCTCCATTTTGTATAAAATAATCATATGCCTTTTGAGAGTTCTCAACGGGAACGAGCTCATCCTGAGTAGAATGTATAAATCTTGTAGGGCTCACAGGCTTCCAATCATATAAATCGTTCTCTCTAAGTTTTTGTCTCAAAGGATGGTTTTCATCAGATATTATATCACTAACAAATTCTGGTTTAAAAATTTCTAAAGGAACTGAAGGGATTTGAGCATTAATAGTCCCTCCACTATTTTGCCCATCAAACAATGGTAATACAGATTGAGCATACTCAGGTAAGAAATAGTCGCTCACATCACCTTCTAAAACATCATATGTATCCTCATAAGCCAAAATAACGTAAGGGAGATAGAAACCTTCTCCATACTCTTCACCTGATACCATAACATCAAACATTATTCCTGACATATCGTATGCACCTGCAAGCAAAGTAGATCCAGATATATTAAAATCATCTGAATAAGTCTCCTCAATCATCTTCTGGGCTGCGGCTGTAACATATCCACCTTCAGAGTAACCCGATAAAAATAACTGGTCATTAAGATATATATCTTTCATAGCACATAGCTGTTTAGAAGCAAAAAGCATATCTACTACAGCATTAGCACTTGGAATATTAATTTGATATGGATGAAAAAGCTCTGAAACCCCCAATCCGAGAAAATCAGGCAAAGCACTAACATACCCAGTTGATCCTAGCCATATTGTTAATATATCAAGAGCACCTGTTTGAGAAGGAACACTATCTCTATCTATTTGAGTTCCATGATGCCAAGATAAAAGAGGTAATGTCTCCATTTGATTAATCGGAATAATTAATGCACCAGATGCTATAGTTGGCTCACCGAATTGATCTATAGTTTCATAAGTAATACTATACATCTGAATTCCATATTTACAATCAGGAGCAGATGTCCCTGAAATCCCTGATAGAAGTGAATTTAAAACACCTTGAGCAGTATCAACAGACATCTCATCTGTCATGGTATAATCAATCAAATCTCCTCTATCAGCTAAAAGAACTGCTAGAAATATTGAAAAAACCACCAACATATTAGCTATTTTCTTCATTTATATTTTCCTAAAATTTGTTTTCTAATTTCACTATCAAATGTTTTTGCATACATCTTTTTCTCAAAAAATAAACCTTTATCTAAATAGTCATTTAAAGAATAATTTAAACTCTTCTTAGATAATGCAACAGCCATTTTACAATTTTTTATTATTTTTTTAGCCATTCTCTGAATATAATCATCCATTTCTTTCTCATTGCTAAACACTTTATCTAAAATCCCATCGCTGTATGCTTTTTCTGCTAAAAATTTATCAGCTGTAAATATCCATTCTTTTGATTTACTTAGTCCTATCAAATAAGGCAACCTCTGTGTCCCACCTGCTCCAGGAATAATCCCAATCCCAACTTCAGGAAAACCTAAAACAGTTTCCTTTGTTGCAAACCTAAAATCACAAGCCAAAGAAAGCTCTAACCCTCCACCTAACACAAAACCATGCATCCTAGCAAAAGTAGGGCAGTGAACATTTTGGAGTATTTCAAAAAGATCCGAATATTTTTTTATAGTATCTAAGGTTTCAGACCTACTCATTTTTGTTCTTTCTTTTAAATCTGCACCTGCACAAAATCCTTTACCTGAAGAACTAATAATTAAAACCTTAACTTTTTTACTTAAGCTACATAAAAAATCGCTCAAAGAATCAATCAATCTTAGAGAAAGAGCATTAACAGGAGGATTATTTATCTCTAAAAAACCAATGCCATTTTCTTTAATCTCTATTTCTACAATACTTTTCATTTTAAAGTAATTCTGAAGGAACCTCAATATCCATACGAAGGAAAGCTTGACCATGTGTTTTTCCTTGTGCGTCATTCAACAATGATTCACTGCCTCCTCCGTCCAAACTATCATAAAGCATATAATTAATTGCATTAAGGTTTTTTAATAAGTATCGCTTAACTCCTCCTTTTGCTATCTCTGAAAAATACTCAGCAACAATCTCCTCTGTTAAGTAGTCTACGCCCCAATTATAAAGCTTATCACTAATAAAAATAAGACCTACATTAGAGGCAGAACCTTTATCTCCAGAACGAGCATAAGCTATGTCTTTAAGTTTAATTTTTTTTATCAAAATATATTTACCTTGGTATTAATTAATTTTTTATTAATCAGAGTTGGCCAATATGCTATTACCTCTTGAGCTTTTGGCCTACCACCAGAAAATCCAGTCACACCTGGTGGGCCATTCGTAATTAATGGAGCTAATTCCTGACCAAATCTATTAACTTTTTCTTTATCTTTATCCATTACAGACAATCTTACAACAACCTCAGACGGCTCATCAGATAACATACCTATATTTTTATGGCACGAATCATACCCAATAAACTCAACATTCTTTTTATCATATACATTTCCCCTTTTAGATAACCTGCCCCAAACAAGTTCGCTTATTAATCGTGCTTTTTCAATTGAATTTGGACCAGAAACAGTTAATTGACCAACAGCCTTATAAGCTTTAAGGTAATTAATTGATACCTTAAAAGTATCTGTAGGTATTTTTCCTTTAACTCCATCTACAAGAACTTTATTGCCCCCTAAATCTTTAATTTTTATCGTTGTAAAGTCAACCACAACATCAGGAGAAATATAATTTTCAGGATCCCCCAGCTCATATAATATCTGTTCACTTACAGTATATTTGTTAATTAATCCTCCAAATTTTTCATCTTTTTTAACAATAAATTCACCATTTGAAGTAATTTCAACTATAGGATAACCAATATTTTCTAAATCCTTAACGCTTTCCCATCCACTAAAATTCCCACCAGTACACTGAGCCCCACATTCGATAATATGCCCTGCAACAGTACCGCTAGCGAGCAAATCATAATCATCTCTTTTCCAGCCAAACTCATAAATACAAGGACCTAAAACAAGACCTGGGTCAGACACTCTTCCTGTTAAAACTATATCAGCGCCTAAATCAAGAGCTTCTGAAATATTAAATGAGTCAATATATACGTTAGCAGAGCAAACATCCTTAATAACTTCATTAATATTTAATCCATTATCTAAATTTTCAAAAGATACACCCTTTTTAAGAAACTCACCTAATTTGCCTAAAATATCATCACCACTAATTACAGCTACTTTAATATCTACATTTAATTGTTCAGATAGCTCTAGAATAGACTTTTTACACTCTTCTGGATTAACACCTCCTGCATTAGTTATAACCTTAATACCTTTTGATTTTATCTGAAAAAGGGACTCTTTTAAAAAGCCAATAAAATCTTTAGCATACCCTGCTTTAGGATTTTTATTTTTCTGTTTCTGCATTATAGAAAGTGTAACTTCTGCCAGATAATCCATGGTCAAATAATCAATTTCACAAGAATTAACTAAGTCGATAGGAGCTTGAGATGAGTCTCCCCAAAAACCTTGTCCGTTTGCTATTTTAATTGCATTTTTTAACATTGAAAAACACTAAATCTAGGAGCAGGTAATTTAGATTGATTGTTAATTATTTCTAAGCTTCTTATTAAAACTTCTCTACTATTGTCAGGATGTATAATTTCATCAACCCACATTCTAGCTGCGCCATATTCAGCTTTTGTTTGTTTGTTGTAATTTAATTTTATTTCATTATAGATTCTATCTTTTTCCGCATCATCAATATCACTCATTTTTGAGATTTTAATTTGGGCAAGAGTTTTTGCGGCTTGCTCTCCTCCCATCACAGCTAATTTGGCACAAGGCCAAGAATACATAAACCTAGGTTCATAAGCTCTCCCAGACATAGCATAATTACCTGCTCCATAACTACCTCCAATTAACAATGAGATTTTGGGAACTATCGAGTTTGATACAGCATTAACCATTTTAGCACCATCTTTAGCTATTCCTCCCCATTCAGAATCTTTTCCAACCATAAAACCATTTACATCATGTATAAAAATAATAGGAACTTTATCTTGGTTGCAATTCATTATAAATCGAGCACCTTTATCTGCAGATTCAGAATAGACGACTCCTCCTAGCTGCATACCTCCATTTTGATTTCTAATTACTAATCTTTGGTTAGCCACAATTCCTACATTATACCCTCCAATTCTTGCGCTACCACATAAAAGAGTCTTACCATAATCTTTTTTAAACTCATAAAATTGACTACCATCGACTAATCTTGAAATAACTTCACGCATATCATATTGACCTGGATTATTTGGATTAAAAAGCTTATTTAAATCCTTAATATCATAGTCAGGCTCTACAACCGGATTTTTATTGAACATCTTCCTATTATCATGGTTAATATTACCAATCATGTCTTTTATGCAGTCTAAAGCATCAATATCATCTTTAGCCCTATAGTCAGCTGTACCACTTATTGAGGTGTGAGTATGAGCACCACCTAACTCTTCTTGGCTTATATCTTGGCCTATAGCTGCTTTTACAAGAGCAGGTCCTGCCAAAAACATACTTGCACCTTCAACAATAATATACTTATCAGACATTACAGGCAAATAAGCTCCTCCAGCTATACATGGACCCATAACAGCAGAAATCTGAGGAACACCATAGCTAGACAATTTTGCATTATTATAAAATATGCGACCAAAATGAGCTTCATCAGGAAAAACCTGGTCCTGAAGAGGTAGAAAAACTCCTGCTGAATCAACTAAATAAATCACTGGAATATTATTCTCTAATGCTATTTTTTGAGCTCTTAACGTCTTTTTAAGAGTTATTTCAAAATATGCCCCTGCTTTAACTGTAGCATCATTTGCTATAACCATACAATCAAACCCAGAGACTTTAACAATAGACGTAATAACGCCTCCTGCTGCAGGACTTCCGTAATCATCATACATCTCATATCCTGCAAATAAACCTAATTCAAATGAAGAAGTATTACTATCTTTAAGATAATCTATTCGTTCTCTAGCAGTAAGCCTTCCCTTATTATGCTGCTTATCAATAGCTACACTACCTCCACACATCAATATTTTATTTACTTTTTCATTATAATCTGAAATCATTTTAGAAAAGTTGTTAATATTAGATTCAATATCTACATTAAGCCATTTTTTTATATCTGATCCAATTTTAACCATACTAATCTGTCCAATCTCCTATACTATTATACTTAGCCATTCTATTTTCAACCAATTGTTCATCTGTTAATTTAATTAATTCCTGGTATTCTGACAAAATAGCTTCCTTTAATTTTTTTGATGATCCCTGAGGGTCAATATGCGCAGAACCATTTGGCTCATCAATTATTAAATCTGCTATACCTATATCAAATAAATCTTTTGAAGTAACTTTCATAGAATCTGCTGCTTCATTAGCTTTTGCAGAATCTCTAAACAATATTGACGCACAGCCCTCAGGAGAAATAACAGAATACCATGAATTTTTCAAACATAATATTTTATCAGAAAGACCTATGGCTAAAGCTCCGCCTGAAGCACCTTCTCCAATAATAGTTGATATAATAGGAACTTTCAATTGCGACATTAAAATTAAGTTTTCTGCGATAGCTTGGCCTTGCCCTCTTTCTTCTGCACCTATTCCAGGATAAGCACCAGGAGTATCAATAATTGTTAAAATAGGTAATTTAAACTTTTCGGCCATTCTCATTATTCTTCCAGCCTTTCTGTAACCTTCAGGTCTAGGCATTCCAAAATTTCTAAACAATTTATCTTTAGTACCCTTTCCTTTCTCTTGGGCTATAATAATAAACTTAACATCATCTATAAACGCAATTCCTGATAATATAGCAGAATCATCTGAATAAAGCCTATCACCATGAAGTTCGAACCAATAGTTTGTCATCATTTCAATATAATCCTTAGCATGCGGACGACTAGGGTGCCTTGCTAACTGAACAATCTCCCATCTAGATAAATTATTATAGATTTTATCTTTTTTAGAAATTAATTCTTGTCTTAATACATCTATCTGCTTTTGTACATCTATGCCCGTATTCTCAGACGTATTTTCTAGCAATCTAATTTTATCTTCAATCTCTTTTAAGGGTAATTCAAAATCTAATATATATTTTTCACTCATATCGTTTTAAAATTCTTTTTATCATTAGATGAAAGTAAGATACATATTTTTTCACCTTAATACTAAGCATAATAAGAAAACTCACCTCTCTCCATAATCTATTTTCATATCGGTGCTTTTTATAATATTTGAACATTGAATCATGAAAATAACCTATAACTTTAAATGGATGAGAATTTGCACTTTTTCCTCTATAATGAACAACTTCAGCAAAAGGATAATAATAAACTTCAATACCTTGCTTGTTCATTCTAAGGCAATAATCAGTATCTTCACAATACATAAAAAACGATTCATCAAATAATCCAACTCTTTTTATAGTCTCTGAACGTAAAAACATAAAAGCACCACTGATAACTTCTACTTTATGTATTGCATATTCATCTAAGTAAAGAAGATTGAAACTTCCTATATGCTTATTATTAGGGAAAAGTTTATCCAATCCGATAATTTTATAAAATGAATTTACTATACCTGGCAACGACCTCTTACAGCTTATCTGTAATGAATTATCAGAATTTAAAACTTTAGCAGTAGCACAGCCTATATTTGGATTTAAATCTAAATAACTCTTCATATTAGTAAAGCAATCCTTTTTTACAAAAGTATCTGGGTTCAATATGCAAACATACTTTCCATTACAGCGAGACAAACCAATATTGATTGCTTTAGAAAAACCCAGATTAGAATCATTGACAACAATATCTAAATCAGTAAAATCACGATTCTTGCTAATATATTCTTTAAGATTTAAGATAGATGTATCTCTAGAAAAATTATCTACAACAATTATTTGCAGTTTAGATAAATTGAATCCACAATTATAAATTGATTCTACACACTCTTTCAAATAATTTTGAGTATTGTAATTAACAATTACAACAGATATATCTACCATAATCTAAAAAGCCTTTTTAAGGCTAGCTTAGGCACAAGAAACATCGCTTCAAAAATAATGGCTCTAGACATTTTTGAATCACCTACAGTTCTATCATGGAATATAATTGGAGTTTCTTTAATTGTGAAGTTTTTTATCCATGCTAAAAAATTAACTTCAATCTGAAAAGAGTAACCTTGAGATTTGACCTTATTAAAATTTATAGATTCAATAACTCTTCTATTGATACATTTATAGCCACTTGTCGAATCATTAACATTTAAACCTGTTAAGATTTTTACATATATATTAGCAAAGTAGCTTAGCAGTAATCTTGACATAGGCCAATTAACTACATTAACACCTTTAATATACCTACTTCCAATAACTAAATCGTAATTATCAGAAATAGATATTAAATCTGGAATTGAATTTGGATTATGAGATAAATCTGCATCTATTTGAATAATTTTTTCATAATGACGCTCTATTGCCCACTTAAACCCATCCTTATAAGCACTGCCCAATCCCATTTTAGATTTTTGAAGAATTGTATTTAAATTAGACATACGGATCTGCATTTTTTTAACAATTGCATAAGTTTCATCGCTAGATTGGCCATCTACAACCAAAATATCTAAATCTATATCCAAACCATTAATAATATTAATAATTTTTTTTATATTCCTAGATTCATTATACGTTGGAATTATAACTATATTTTTATTCATCTAAGACTCTTTCTTTGCTTCTATTTAAATAGTAATCAATTGAGTATACATCAATATTGAGCTCATTTAATATTTTATCAGTTTTTAAATACGTGTTTTTAGGTCTATTTGCCTTAAAATTAATTACTTTAGAATCTACTGAATTAATAAGATTAGAATTAAACCCAAATAGATTCGCTATTTTAACCGCAAAGTTATATCTATTAATTGGTTCTAAGCAACCAACATTATATATATCATAATTATTCAACATAATAACTGCCTGAGCAACCTCAGATATTAGCTCAACCGAAGTTGGATTAGAAACCTGATCTACAACTACGTTGATTTTTTTATTGCTTTTCAAATTATTGTACACCCATGCTAAAAAATTACTCTTATTATATATGTAATGACTAAACAAAGTACTACAACGAAAAATTGAAAAACACCTATTTGAAGACATAAGCAAGTTTTCTGCTTCTAGCTTCAATTTACCATAATAGTTTACGGGATTAGGTTTATCATATTCAGTATAACTTCTTTTAAAACCATCAAAAACATAATCAGAGGATATATGAATGATATTGCAATTTTTATCCGAATACTTTAAAATATTTTGAAGACCTCGAAATATTACACCTCTTGAATATTCTTTTTCGATTTCACAACTATCAACATCATTAAATGAAGCACAATTAATAATTATTTCAGGATAATATTTAGTAAGAATATTCTCAACATCTTTTTTACTAGATACATCCATATGAATAATATCTTTGTTTTCAGGATTCTTTGATGTGCTAACTACATTAAATACTTTGCCTAAACTATACGATAAAAAAAGACCTAACTGTCCTTTAGCTCCAGTAATAAGAATGCGTTTTGACAATTATAGCTTTGCTCCATTACGCTTAAACTTATCTAACTTATCAACAACATCAATATCTGATAAAGAAAAAACTTCCGCACAAAATATTGCAGAATTAATAAAACCAGCTTTACCTACTGTCATTGTAGCAACAGGGACTCCTTTAGGCATCTGTAAAGTTGCCAAAAGAGAATCAAGTCCATCTAATATCCCTCCAGGAAGAGGTACGCCTATTACCGGCAAAGTTGAATTCGCCTTTAAAGCTCCCGCTAAATGTGCAGCCATGCCTGCAGCTCCAATTAAAATAGAATATCCGTTTTTCCTTGCATTTACTGCAAAATCATGAACTTTTACAGGGTTTCTATGTGCGGAAAGTATATGCACTTCATAATCAATCCCAAAATAATCAAAATATTCTTTAGATGATTCTACGTACCTTAAATCACTTTCACTACCAAGTAAAATAGCTACTTTTTTATTCATAACTATATTCTCCTTTTTTTTTAATTTGCTTAAATACTGACTCTATTTGTTTTAAATAAATCATTTTATTATTACCAGGATTATTAATTAAACCTATAAATAAAACTGATTTATTATTATTTATATTATATATATAACTGACATATGGACCACCAACTTTAGGTATAGTATCTACTTTATCACCAAAAACAAAAATATCTGAATGAACATATGTACCTCCAATAATATAGTTATTATTATGTGTTAACTTATAAGAATTCCTATCCTGAAAATCACTTATCCTTAATAAACTTGAATCTTTAACAATTTCATTAAATGTATTTTGAATTTCTGATAAACATAATCTTGGATTTAAACATTTATCAATTTCTTTAACGATCACCCATCTAATAGGATCCCCTAAAGATGGACGCCCTCTTCCAACCCATAACAAGCTATCATTGTTTCTTATATATTCATAATTATGATCAAGAACTATATCTAAACCAAATTTATTCCTTATATCGTCTATAATATTTTCATTCTTAGGAATTTCTTTATATTTGCTAAATATATCTGCATCAATTCTGTTAACCATGCAATCTGATAAAATAGAATCATAATTAAATAATATATTTTTAAATTCTATTGCATCTATAGCTTCAATTCCAATTATAGACTGATTTTTGCTATAATAATTATTAATAATATCAACCTTACTGCTATCATTTTTATTTTTAAACATTCTATCATAAAAAGCATCTCCTGTTTGATCCTTAGGACTACTAATCTTCAAGCATATAATTAATGGATATGCTTTAAATAAATTAAAATCATTTGGAGTAATCCATTTTAGATTATAATAATTTTCTTCAATAGGCATGAATCGATTTTTTAAATCTAAATACTGTTTTAAAAATAAAGCTGAATAAAGACTGTCTATCTTCGAAGATACAACTATAATTTGATTAGACTCAACTTCTTTAAGTTCATTTGAGCAGGATACGAGAAAAAGTAGAAAAAAAACACCAAAAAAAGTTAGAATCTTCATTTCTTTTTACAAACAAAAATTAAGGATGAAGCTCTCTTATTATTCCAAAAAATACCAACTAATGATACTGAAATTTGAATTAAAATGCGCATACTTGATAGAATTTTATTTTTATGACTCATTATAATATTATGAAAAGTGTCTAAATAAATAGGCTTATAAAATTTAATTTCAAAATTATACTTATCTAACAACAATCTC
>MDTB01038246.1_pt1 | contig 13445 bp, 12 predicted proteins | sample 811161 | NCBI WGS metagenome assembly MDTB01 (sample SAMN05326650, study PRJNA326480) | marine metagenome | isolation source: seawater | place: Mediterranean Sea | collected 2009
ACACAAATTTTGTAAAATTGTTCCAGGTATTTTTATGGTCTTCATTATCCATAAAAATTACTTCTGTCTTGCTTTAAATTTAGGGTTTGTTTTATTAATAACATAGACTCTACCTCTTCTCCGAACAAGCTTTGAGTTTAAGTCTCTTTTTTTGATTGATTTTAATGAGCTTTTAATTTTCATAATTAGTGTGATGTAATAAAGGAACTTATGTAATCTTTCAATTCTAATCTACCAAATTTTTGAAATATTTTATTATTATATGTGATTTTTGTTAAAGCAGAGGCATATCTTTCTCCTAATCGGGGTTTCAAGAATATAATTTTAGTCTTAAACATCTTCGCAACCTCTAAAATTGAATAAGAATTTTTATTACTAATACTGTAATATTTACACTTATCAGCCTTGAAAGCTTTATAACAAACTTCAATTGTATCCTGAATATGTGTGAATCTTCTAGTTTGGGAACCTGGCCTTACTACACTTAATGGTTTGTTACTTGAATACTGATGTTCAAATATTCCAATCACAGTTGCCATATCTCCTACTTTAATCTGTCTAGGCCCATAAACATTATAGAAGAAAATAACTTCAAATTTAAAATTAAACCATTTTTTTAAATTTTCTAAAAATTCTAAATTTTTTGATTTGGTAAAAGCATAGGGAGAAAGATTTTTATCTTTTCCACTATTTCCTAAACTTGCTGAAGTTGCTGAATAAATTAGTTTTATATCATTATCTAAGCAAAATTTAAAAACTGCTTTTGAACCAATTAAGTTTGAATGCAAACATTCATCAAATTTTTTAAAGCTTTGATAAATTCTTGCGAATTCTCCAAAATGAAAAATGGCTTTAATTTTTTTTTTCTTATTATTTAGAATCTTATCGATATGTAAAGTTTCACATTTTAAATATTGAGCTCTTTTATTTTTAATATGATTTTTTTTATTTCCAGATGAATAATTGTCTAAACTGATAATTTTATAGTTCGTATTTTTTAATAAAAATTCTATTAGATTAGAACCAACAAATCCTGCACCACCTGTAATTATTAAGTAATTTCTCATTAGAATATGCCTGGCAACGTCCTACTCTTCCATATCTTAAGACAAAGTACCATCGGCGCAGAAAGGCTTGACTGCCGAGTTCGGAATGGGATCGGGTATGACACTTTCGCAATAATTACCAGGCAGACAGTCCTATACACTCTAAATTGTAAATTGTAAACACTTTACAACCCAAATACTTAAATAATATTTTTTTGTGATCTAAATTTGGTAAAAATTCTATGATAATTGCTTATTTAAACTTATGATGCATACTAATTTTTAGACATTTCTTTTTTTATAATTTTATTTAAAATCGTTTAATATTGATATTTTTGGCTCCATTAAAGATAATCTTTAATAAATTTTGAATTATCTGAGATACGCCTTTGATGAATTCCTATTCTATTATTAATCAAAAATTTCTTTTTGATTTTTATATTATGTTTTTTCTATTTAATTTTCAGCTTCTAAAATAGGCAATTAGATTTTCTATTTCCTCCAATATTATAAACTTCGTCCACTTTATTTTTTTACATTTATGGAATTACCAAAAACAATAAACCACATCGTTACTGTGCAGATTGTCTCGAACTTGCTTACCTTTGTAGAAAATTATTGTATATTCCCTTTTTGCCACACAACTCTTAACTAGATACGATAAAAACTATGAAGATGTACATCATAATGATTTGGACAACTTATACATCCTGCACTGAGAACAATTGTTTTTAAGCCATAATTTTTAGAACCTTTATTTCAAAAAATTTTAATATTTCTTAGATTTATACAATCTTAGATTAAATATAAAATAATACCAATTGATTAGTATAATAGAAATAAAGTGAGACTAAATTTAAAATAAAAGAGCTGAGTTCAAACTATATAATTACATTACTCTAAGGTTTTTTAAAAAATTTTATTAAAAATATCTATAAATTTATTAATTGTTAGATAATTTCTTTCCATTTTAACAAATTCTTTATTGAGTCATTTAAACTATTTTCTATTTTCCATCTTGGAAAAAATTTATTTAATTTTTTATTTCCTGAGTAAATTTTACTAACATCTCCAGGTCTTTTTTTTTTTAATCTAATAGTAATTTTATTTTTTAAATATTTGTTGAAAGTATTTACAATTTCCAAAACCGTGTAGCCTCTGTTAGAGCCACAATTTAGTATTATTGAATTATTATTTAATAATTTATTAAAAATTAATTGATGCAATTTTGATAAATCGTTTATATCAATGTAATCTCTAATTGCAGTGCCATCTCTAGTTTTAAAGCTATTTCCATAAATATTAATTTTCAATTTCTTATTCAATATTGATTGAATAATATTATTAAACAGGGATTTTCCATATAATTGACCACTTCTTAATTTTTTATCAGCTCCTATAACATTAAAATATCTCAAAATAGCATAATAAAATTTATTATTCTTAGAATATTTTTTTATTAGCTTTTCACATTCTAATTTATTTTTTCCATAATTATTTATTGGATTAGTATTCATATTTTCATCAATACAATGTATTTTTTTATTCCCATAAACTGCAGCACTAGAAGAAAAAATTAAAGACCTTACTTTATATTTAACGATCATATCTAAAATATTTTTTGTGACTAAAACATTGTTTCTGTAATATTTTTTAGGTTGCAAAAAAGATTCTTTTATATCTGTCAATGCTGCTAAATGAAAAACAGCATCAAATTTATGTTGTTTGAATACTGCTTCTAATTTTTTAATGTTCATTAAATCAAATTGATAAAACTTGATCTTTTTATTTATAAATTTTTTATTTCCTCTGTTTAGATTATCTACTACTAAAACTTCATAACCATTATCATTAAAATCGTTGCTAATTTTACTTCCTATATACCCTGCACCTCCAGTTATTAAGATCTTTTTCATTTTTATTAATTTATTATTTATTATTTATTATTTCTCAGTTTTACAAAATAATCCTCCGTAAAGTAACTATAATAAACAATATTAAAGGTAATATAAATAATTTTTACCTAGACAAGATAAAACAGATTGGTATTGAGAAAAAATAGAATTTCATTAGTAAAAAAAGTAAAGAATAATTTTAAAGTTTTTATAATTAATCTTGTTTAAGGTATTCATTTAATATTAAACTTCTTGAAATTATTTTTTAAAAATAATCCAGACAATCCAATATTAAACCAAAAGAATGAGGCATTAAATGTTGAAAAAATACTACCGCTACTTTTTATTGGCCACAAATATACCAATATGATAATTATTGACCCTAATAAATATTTTTTTAAACTTTTGTTTAGTTTTATATAATTTTTTCCTATTTTTATTAAATAAAAATAAAATGAAGTTAAAAACAAAATAAAACCAATTATACCTGTTTCACTTAAAAGTTCTAAATATATATTATGAGGATGTGTTGAGCATAAAGTTTTTTTATTAGTTATAGAGTCAATTTTATCCACATTGCATACTTTTCTATAATTTTTTAATCCAACACCAAAAATTATATTTTCTTTCCAAATATGATACGAGGATGCAAAAAGTCTTCCATGTCCAGAGTCCTGAAAGTTCAAAAGATTATGTTTAAAATCATTATACCTTATTTTAACATTAGAATTTAGAGAATAAGATAAAATTAACATAAGTGTCATTAAAGAAAATATAATTATATTTTCTCTTAATTTAAAAAAATTTACGATAAACAAAAAAATTCCAAAATTTAAAGCTATAAACGCCATTCTTTCCCCAGATAAAAGAACTGTTATATAAATTAATGAAATAAAAAAAATCGAAAAAAATTTCAATTTTTTATTAATTTGATTAATTTTATCAAAAAAATAAGGGAGAATAATTAAAGCAATAAATGTTAAATAAGCACCAACAACCAGCTCAGTACCAAAAGGTCCAGAGAGCCTAGTTGGAATAAGAGGTTCACCACTTAAACCAAAAACGTCTACATTGAAAATATATTGATAAATTACATCTAAGGATACCAAGATGAGTATAATGGAATATAAGTAAAATATTTTTTGTAAATTTTTTAAATTTATATTAATTGAAGTTATAAACAGAGCAAATAACAGAAATCTTATTTGAGAAATACTACTAATTAAAGAGCTTTTTGCATCTAGAGCAAAAAATGAAATAAAGATTATATAGAAGTAAAAAATTAAAAATATTACTATCCATAAATCAATGTTATTTAAAGTTACTTTTTTTTTAAATATTTTAATAATAAATAATATTGAACCAAGAATAATATATAGGTTCAATGATGCACTTCTAAAAAGAATAGCAACAGGGAATAAAAATAAATAAATTTCATCAAATGTAAAATTTTTAAAAATATTATATTTTTTCATATATTTTAAATATTTGTTACTTTAACAATTTACTTTTTTAAATAAAAGTTTAAACAAATAATTATTATGGTTAAACTCTAAATTTTTTTAAAAAATGATCCAATTGACATCAATTATTTTTTTAGTAATTTTTAGTTTTTTTCTTTTTAGTATTTTTATTAAACTTTCAGGAAATTTCTCTTTAATTGATAAAAAAAATCTGCATTATAGCCACCGACCTACACCAACTGGTTCAGGAATAATATTTTTAATATTATTTATCTTTACTTTTGGTATGAATTTTTTTTTGGATAAAAATTTTATTTTAATTTTACCAAATAAATATTATTTATTTTTATTAGGTTTATTTTTTTTAACAATAATTTCTTTTTTAGACGATTTAAGGTCAATTGATCCCATGTTTAGATTAATAGCTCAAATTTTTTTTGTGTATTTGTCTATTACAAGTTTTCCATTATCAACAATACTGTTACCACAAAAGTTTGTTTTTTTAGCTATTGTAATTTTATGGATTTATTTAATAAATATTCATAATTTTATTGATGGTACTGATGGTTTTTTAGCTATCAATTCAATTTTTTTCTTTATTAATTTTTTATTAATTAACCATGAGTTCAAACTATTTAATTTATCATATTATATTTCTATTACAGTTTTACCAATAATGTGTGTTTTCTTAATATTTAATAAACCTAAAGCGAAAGTATATATGGGTGATGCTGGAAGTATATTTTTGGGTTTTTTAATTGGTTATATAGTATTAGATCTGGCTATCAAAGAATACTGGGTTTTATCTTTAGCTTTAGTTATTTATCCAATTTTAGATTGCAGTATAGCATTAATAAAAAAAACCTTTAAAGGATATATGCCGTGGAAGGGAATGTATGATTATTTTTTTTTAATACCTGCTTTAAGAAACAAAGAAAACCATTTAAATATATTAATTATAATTTTGATATTCAATATTTTTAATACATCTACAATATTTTGGATTCTAAAAACTGGGGATAATTACAAAATTTTTATAAATATATCAATTACCTTAATAACAATTTTAATTTTTAAATATGTAAAAATAGAAAAATACTTTGCAAAAATTAAGAAAAATTTTTAATTTGTGAAAAAAAATTCTCACTCCTATATGCAAATTTTAAATTAGATTTAATTGCACATCTCATATCAGTTTCTTTGTCGCCAATCATAAAGCTTTTTTCAATATTTACCTGCCATTTTTTAGCAATTTGCTTAATCATCCCAATGTTAGGTTTTCTACAACTGCACTTTTTTTTATACTTAGTTATTTTTGCCTTTGGATGATGAGGACAATAGATAAAATCATCAATAATAGAGCCTTTTTTTAATAACTCGACCTTAATAAACTTATGTAAATTATTAACATTTTTTTCAGTGAAATAACCCCTTCCAACACCAGACTGATTTGTGACTACAGTCACAAGATATTTTTTTTTATTTAAAAGTTTAATTGTTTTTAAAACTCCTGGCATTATCTTTAGTCTCTTTCGAGAGCATACATATCCATAATCATAATTAATTACACCATCTCTATCTAAAAAAGCACATTTATGTAATTTTATCTTATTTAAGTTTTTTTTAGCTAATTGTAAATTTTTTTTCAACCCAATATCTATAAAGTAATTTTTAAAATATTTTCCATTTACAAGATTTTTAGATACTAATTTTGGTATTATATCATTTTCGAGTGATAATTCATTTTTACTAATAAGATTAATAAATTTTTTTTTTATATAATATATTCCACCATTCATTATACTTGACTTATTTTTTGAAAAAATAATCTTATTTTTTTTTAGTTTTATATTACTTAACTTTGTATTACTTAAATAATTTTTGTTTGATGCTAGTGCTATGGAGATAAGATTTTGATCATTTTTTTTTGCAAAGTTATAAAATTTATTTAAGTCTACTAAAAATAAACTATCCCCATTAAATAAAAAAAAATTTGATTTAATTCTTTTTTTAATAGTATAAAGAGCTCCACCAGTTCCTCTTGGTTTATCTTCTTGTAAACATATAATTAAACAGTCAAATATTTTTTTTTTATGGTATCTTAAAAAAAATTCTTTATGTTTATAAGAGCATACCAAATAAATTTTTTTGAAGTTATAACTTGAAATATAGTAGATGATGTAATCAATAAATTCTCTCTGATTAATTTTCAAAAGTGGCTTAGGCATATTCTTAGTTAAACTACCTAATCTAGTTCCTCTTCCACCAGCTAAAATTACACCAACATGAGTCATTCAATAAAGATATTATAAAGATAGTATTTCTTAATTAAAGCTTAATTAATTAATATTTATATTAATAAAACATAATTTAAACATCAAATTGATATCAAATAATAATTCTTGATAAAATGGAGCAATTGCTATTCCAAAATAATATTTCTATCATATAATATTATATACATATTATCTTAAACAAAAATGGCTAAACTTATAAAAAAACTTATTCTACTATTTATTCCTTTGAATATTGTAAATTATATTTTTTTTTTTTTATTATTTTTTTTTAAAAAAAAAAAAAGTTATTCCCAATTTGGTGAAGATTTAATAATTAAAAATTTTTTTAAAAATTTAAATCTTCATAAAGGATTCTTTTTAGATATAGGCGCATATCATCCTTCATTTATCTCTAATACTAAGCTTCTTAGAGATAATGGATGGAAAGGAGTTTATGTTGAGGCTGATAAAAATAAGTGTGATTTAATAAAATTTTATAGCAATAATTTTAAGGTTTTAAACAAGGCTGTATCTCCAAAAAAAAATAAGAAGTCAATTATTTTTTATAAATTCAATAAAATTTTTTCTGAAATAGATACAATTAGTAAAGACCAGGCAAAAAAGAAAGCAACTGAATTAAAGATTAATTATAATATTGAAAAAGTAGAAACAATAACTTTAAATGAAATTTTGACAAGCTTTCCTAATATTGATTTTCTAAACATTGACATTGAGGGATTAGACGAGATGTGCTTGCTAAATACAGACCTAAAAAAAAGTAAAATAAAACTTATTGTATTTGAAAGTTTAAGATTATTTAATTCAAAAAAAATTAATCTGTATCTAAAAAAACAAAATTTTGAGCATTTGTTTACATCTGGAAAATCAGTTGGTTTTTACAATAAAAAAATTAAACATATCAAAATAATAAAATAAAAATGAAAACTATTTGGTTTTTTTGCAACTCCGAACCTAATTTTCTTGATGGAAAAGATATTAAACTAAGAAGACATGGCCAATTAATCGACTACTTATCAAAAAAAAATATTAAAATAATATGGTGGAGCTCAAATTTTTCACATTTTCATAAAAGAATTAGAAAAAAAAAAGATATTTTAATTAAGGTAAAAAAGAACATTTATATTATGAATACCAAATCTATAAGTTATAAAACTAATATTTCTTTTAGAAGATACTTAAATACATTGCTTGCAGGTTTTAGTATGAAAAAATATTTTTATACACTAAAAAAACCTGATTTAATTATACTTTCAGTCCCTCCTGTTGACTCTGCTGCAAGTTTTATAAACTTTGCAAAAAAAAATAAAATTCCTTTAATTTCTGATTTTAGGGATATGTGGCCAGATATCATCAATCATAATTTAAATCCGATTTTAAAAATATTTTTTTACCCTTTTTATCTTTTTATGCATTTCAACTTGTTAAAAATTAGGAATAATTCAGACTATATAATTAGTGTAAGTAAAGGGATGTTAAAATGGATTAAAGATAAAAGTAATAAAATTGTACCTTCAAGTGTAATCTATTTGTTTCATAATATTCCGAAAATCAAAAAAAAAAAAATTAATAGCCAGATTTATTTTTACTATGCAGGAGTTGTAAGTACATCTAATTATATGCAAAAATTTTTAGAATATTTTGATAATCTACCAACAGAATTGAAAAAAAAGATCAAAATTTATATATCAGGATATGGTGATGTATATAATTATTTATCATCAAATTTAAATATAAAGAATGTTAAATTTCTAGGATGGATAAATCAAAAAGAGATAATAAGATTTTCAAACAAATCTCATTATGGGCTTGTGACCTATAAAAATAGATTTGATTTTAAAAAAAATATACCCAATAAAATATCTGAATATTTAGGGTATGGTATGCCTGTTTTAACAACATTAAAGGGTGAAAGCTTTGATATTATGAAATTTTATAGTACATGTATATATATTAATTTAGAAAGTCAAAAAAATTTTGAAAATTTTATACGAAAAATAATAAAAAATAAAAACTATTATAAAATGAGTCAAAATTCAAGAAATCTGTTTTTAAAAAAATTTGATAGTAAAAAAAATCTTAAAAATTATTATAAAATTATAAAGAAATTTATTTAAATGTTTCCTAAAAAAAAATACAAAAATATAAAGTCCTTTTTAACAGATTATTTAGATAATATTAATAAGTTATCAAATATAAAAATCAGCTTATTAAATAAATTTATTTTCTTGATTGAAAAAACAATCAAAAATAAAAATAATATTTTTGTATGTGGAAACGGTGGATCTGCAGCAATAGCTAATCATTATTTATGTGATTACTTGAAATTATTAAGGACTAATACAACTTTAAAACCCATAGTAACAAGTCTATCAAGTTCAGTCGAGTTAATAACAGCAATATCTAACGACATTAATTATGAAAGTATTTTTAGCTATCAAGCTGAGTGCTTGGCAAATAAAAATGATTTATTCATTTTAGTTAGCTCATCAGGAAACTCAAAAAATATAATTAATGTAGCTAAATTTGCGAAAAAAAATAAATGTAAAGTTATTGGTTTTACTGGATTTGATGGTGGGTTATTGAAAAAAATAGCGGATCTTTCAATACACGTTCCATTAAAAAATTATGGATTATCGGAAGATTCTCATCATATTTTAATGCACATTTTAATGCAATTTCTTAGACAAAAACATCTCAAAACAAAAATTAGTAAAACTAAATTCTGATGAAAAACGAAGTTTTAGTAGTAGGGGCGGGTTATATGGCCCAAGAATATATTAAGTATTTAAAATTTTTAAAAAAAAAAATAACTTTAATTGGTAAAAAAGAGTCAAAAGTAAACTCTTTAAAACTAAAGTTTAACTTGTCAAGCACCTATTATGGAGGATTAAAAAATAAAAATTTGTTAAGTAAAAATTTTAAATATGCTATCGTAGCAGTTAATGAAAAGTTCGCTGCTAAAGTTATAAAATTATTAATTCAAAATAAAGTTAAAAATATTTTGATAGAAAAACCTGGAGCTAAGAATATAAATGAACTCATTAATTTAAACAAATTGAGTAAAAAAAATAAGTGCAACATTTATTTAGCCTATAATAGAAGATTTTATGAAAGTATTGAGGAAGTTAATAAAATTATTAAAAAAGACAAAGGAATATTATCTGCAGATTTTTCTTTTACAGAGTGGACAAAAAAAATTTCCAAAGCTGGTTTTGAAAAATATTTAAAGAAAAATTGGTTCTACTTTAATTCTTTACATTTAATTGATTTAATTTTTTTTTTAATTGGTAAACCAAAAAAAATTAATTCAAACAGTTACTTTTTTACAAAAGAGTTCAAAAATAATATATTTACAGGTAACGGTATCAGCACTAAAAATATACCTTTTTCATATCACTCAAATTGGATTTCATCTGGTAGTTGGATGATTAATTTATATACCAAAAAAAGAAAAATTATTTTATCACCACTCGAAGAAATTAAATTTCAAGAAATAAATAAATTAAAAATAAAAAAACATTTTTTTAAAAAAAAATATGATATTAAATTTAAAGCTGGTATTGGTTTAATGATTGATGTTTTTTTTACAAGGAAATCCAATTTGCTCAAATTAAATGATTACCTTGAAAATTTTAAATATTACTCACGTATATGTGGATTTAATTTTTATTAAATAATCTTTTTGCAATATAAAGATCATCCTTAGTGTCGATATCAATACTTCTGCTAAGTTTCATTTCATAAATTTCAATGTTTTTTCCATAAGGATTTTTTTTAAAAATATTTTTATAAGGAACAATATAAATTGCACCATTTGTTGAATAAATTTTTTCATTTTTAATATTTTTATTAAATTTAAAATTTATTTTAGATTTAAATAAACTATTTTTAGTTAAAAACATATTTGGTGTTTTTACAACGCTCACGAGAGATGTTGCAGATTTATTTTTTTTAAATAATTTAATTGAACTATCAATATCTCTTGAAGTTCTTAATGGTGAGGTTGGTTGTAATAAAATAACTAAATCAGGTTTTGTTTTTAAATTTAATTTTTTGAAAAAATTTGAAATTGTGTCAAAGGATGATGTATTATCTTTAGCGTAATTTTTATCTCTTAAAAAAGGCACTTTTGCCCCTAATTTTTTTGAATAATCTAAAATTTTTTTATCATCTGTTGCTACATAAGTATTAGATATATATTTTGAATTTAGAGAGGACTTAATAGCGTAGTAAATAAGTGGAAAACCTAAAATTTTTTTTAAGTTTTTATTTTTTAACCTTTTGGAATTTTTTCTAGCAGTTATAATAGAAACGACAGATTTTTTTTTATTAATCATCTAAACCATTTTGAGATACATTTTTTCTTAATTTCCAATGACCTTTTGAGTCTTTTCCCCACAAATGTGGAGATCTAAACTTATCTACAATATTATGAAATTCACTTTCTGATATTGAGATATATTTTAAAAAATCTTGAAAATATTTTTTTGGAAATTCAGTATCATATAATTTAACTAAATTTACACCTTCTTCTCTATCAATTTTACCATTTCTAATTTCTTGAGCAGCATCATAACTAGCTCGTCCTAATCCAAACTTAATTAAAGTAGTATAATAATGAAACATATCTATCTTGTCATCAATACTGCTGTACCTACCATAGGTTCCTTCAGTTCTATCAGGATTTGGTTTAAAACCAGTGTTTTCAGATGCATAATAATAAACCTCTTGCGGATCCCATTTTTCGTAGTATCCAAGATAGTGAACTTTGATCTCATGTCTTTTTATAAAATTATCATCTAGAGGTACATAAGGCTTAAAATCCTCCAATTTAAAATTCGTTTCTTCCAACATATTTCCAATTTTTTTTCCTCCAATATATAAATCTCTTACATTTTCAAGACTCGTGAAGAATTTCTCGTCCATGATTTCTTTATTATTTTCATTAATTTTATTTCCATATTCTGCTTGGTTTTCTCCATAAAATACAATGGGCACATTGAACTTTTGTGCTATTAATGGACCAATTATTCTTTGACCTATTATGAATGGCTGAAATGGATGCAATAAATTTACAAAAGCATTTTTAGTTAAGTATCTATGTAGTTTTCCATTTGGAGTAAAAAGGATATTATCAAATCCACCTACATGTATCCAGCTCTCAAAATTTTTCCAACCAATATCTGTATATAAATGAGGAGCCCAAGTTACGGTCAAAGGGTTTAGTCCATATTTATATTTCAATATATGAGCTGCAAATGCACTATCCTTACCTCCACTACCAGGTACGATACAATCATACTGTAAAGGATCAGTTTTTTTTTTTTTTATTTCTTCACATAAATTTCTTAATAATTCTTCTCTTTGTTTCCAATTAATATTTTTTTTTTTTGAGTGATACTCACATGCAGAACAAATATTTTGAGCATTAAAATTTATCACTTCTTTTTTCTCGTCAATTTTATGTTTAAATTCGACTGTAGAACTGGGTCTTTGATTTGAAATTACGCATGATTTACAAAATGTAACATCATCTGGCAGTCCATAAAAAGCCTCATATTTATTTTGAAGTTTATTATTCATTAAAATATTTCATTCGTTGCTTATCTAATTAGCATATTAATATTTTTTTTATTAGCTTAAATTAAAACTTTTTTTTAGATTTCGCAAAATTCCTTTAATAAATTTAATCCCATTGGACCACTTTTTTCTGGATGAAATTGAAATCCATATATATTCTCATAATTTACAATTGCAGGAATTTCCATTCCCTCATAATCAATAATAAATTTAATTAGATTTTTGTTTTTTGGTCTCACTGCGTAACTGTGAACAAAATAAAATTTTTTCTTATTTGAGTTTTCAAAAAAATTATTTTCTTTTTTCTTTAATTCTCTCCATCCAATGTTTGGAATTTTACAATTATAATCTTTATTTAATACTTCCACAGAACCTTCCATCAAATTTAAACCATTTGTAGTTTCAATTTCTTCACTTTTAGAAAATAAAATTTGCATACCAAGACAAATACCCAAAACTTTAAACTTTTTTTTTGAAACAGTTTTTATTTGATCTATTAAAAAATTTTCCTCCAAAATTTTCATAGCTGAGGGAAAGGCACCTACACCAGGAATAATTAAGCCATTAAAATTTTTATCATCATAATCAATATTTTTTTTTATTTTATTATTTATGCCTAAAAAATTAAGTGAGTTTTGTAAGCTTCTAATATTGCCTATTCCATAATCTAAAATTTGAATATATTTATCTGACATATTTTAAGTTTAAAGTTCTAAGTTGTTCTTTTAATTTTTGAATAGTAAATATTTTATAATGCAAAGCACTACTTAAACAAATTCCACTTGGATTAAATTCTTTAGCTAAATTCAAAACATCCTCTATTTTACCAGCGCCACCAGAAATGATTACTGGTCTGTTAGCAATTTTCATTACTAATTCTGTAAGATTTAAATCAAAACCCTTTTTTGTACCATCATTATCAATAGAATTAATTAATAGTTCACCACAACCTAAATCTTCTGTTTCTGATATCCAGTCTGAAATTTTTCTTTTAGAATTTTCTCTGCCCGAGTTATAATAACAATAGTAATCACCATCAATTTTTTTTGCTTCGATGGATATAACAATGCACTGCGATCCAAAGATCTCAGAGAATTTTCTAATTAAGCTTGGAGTTTTTAGAATTGAGGAATTAAAAAAAACTTTATCAGCTCCTGAATTTAA
>MDTB01243085.1_pt1 | contig 13445 bp, 13 predicted proteins | sample 811161 | NCBI WGS metagenome assembly MDTB01 (sample SAMN05326650, study PRJNA326480) | marine metagenome | isolation source: seawater | place: Mediterranean Sea | collected 2009
AAATAATTTACCAAACGGGGTTAATACTCCAGTTGGCGAAAGAGGAAGCCGAATATCTGGTGGTCAGCTTCAGAGAGTTGGTATCGCAAGAGCTCTCTATAATAATCCTGATATTTTAATTTTTGATGAATCAACGAGCGCATTAGATAAAGAAACTGAATTAGATATTTTAAAGAATATTTATAAATTTAAAAATAAAAAGACAATGATTATTATTACTCATAAAAAAGAACTTTTAAAAAATTGTGACAAAATTTACAAATTAGAAAACGGAAAATTTTTAGAAAATGAAAAATAAAAATTTTATCAGAATAATACCGAAGCTAGATATTAAAAATGGTTTGTTGATAAAAGGAATTAACTTGGAAGGCCTTAGAGTTCTTGGTAACCCATTTGATTTTGTAAAATATTATTATTCAAACCTAGCAGATGAAATTTGCTATATAGATAGCGTAGCAACATTGTATGGAACAAACAATCTAAGCAGTTTTATATCTAACACTGCAAAAAACATATTTATACCTATATCTGTGGGAGGTGGAATTAGAAGCGTAAAAGATATCGAAAGAATTTTTGAAGTTGGTGGAGATAAAGTTTCGCTAAATTCAGCTGTTATTGAAAATTTAAGTTTTCTAAAAAAAATTACAAAAATTTTTGGCTCGGCAAACATCACTGTAATTATTGAATATATTAAAATTAAAAATAAATATTTTATTACAAAATCCACAGGAAGAGATTTAATAAATATTGATCCAGTATCTTGGGCAAAAAGAGTTGAAGAATGTGGGGCAGGAGAAATTTTTCTAACTTCTGTAAATCATGAAGGTATGAAAAAAGGTTTTGATATTCCTATAATTAAAAAGATAACTAGCAAAGCATCTATACCAATCATTGCCCACGGAGGAGCTGGAACTATTGACCATGTTTTAGACTTAGTAAAAAAAACTAATATTTCTGGCGTAGCGCTATCTAGTTTGCTTCATTATGATATTGCTCACCTTTTTAAAAAACCGTCATTGAAAATAGGAAATTTTAATTATCTCTATTCACTTAACAGAAAAAAAAAGAAGGAAAGAAATTTCTTAAGATTAATTAAGAAAAAACTAAAATCAAAAGGTTTTAATGTCAGATACTAAATTTAAGAATTTACTAATTGGATTGATAGATTTAAAATCTCACAATCTTTTTAGCATAATGCAAGCTACTAAAAATGTAGGATTTAATGTAAAAGTAATTGAACACTATAAAGAAATTCCTAAAAATAATATAATTATTATTCCTGGTGTTGGATCATTTAAACACGCTATGAAACGCTTAAAATATTTAGGCTTTGATGATCAACTTAAAAAATTTATTTTGAATGAAAACAAATGTTTATTTGGTATTTGTTTAGGAATGCAGCTTTTATTCTCATCAAGTGAGGAATTCGGTCATACAAAAGGATTAAATTTTATTGAGGGAAATGTAAGAAGATTTAAAAAAGATTCAAAATTTTTTAAAATACCCCATGTGGGATGGAATAGTTTAAATAGGATTAATCATAAGTTTATTCCAGAAAAAGTTTTGAAAGAAAAATATTACTTTACACACTCTTACTATTGTTCACCAAAGGATAAAAAAGTAATTCACACAAACACTTCTTATTTTGGTAAAAGTTTTTGTTCATCTTTAGTTAAAAAAAAAATATAATTGGGACACAATTTCATCCAGAAAAAAGCGGAAAATCTGGATTAGAAATCATTAAAAAACTAAAAAACATTTTATGAAATTAAAAACATTATACGGTTTACCTAGGAAGGTAGTTTTCTGTAAGAAAACATTAATTTCTAATCAAAGACCGGTTTCAGCGATTGAGTTTTTACACAAGAGAAAAACAAAAAAAAAGACCTTAAATATTGATAAAAATAATATCTCAGACTCATGGAAATATTCACGTCTCAAAAAGAAAATAAATTTTAAAATTAGAGAAAAACAATTATATAATTTACTAGAAAAACATAGAGGCAAATTTGGAGAATTTGATTGTATCGTTCCCAGTAGTGGGGGCAAAGATAGTTGTTATGCAGCTCATATTTTAAAATTTAAATACGGAATGAACCCTTTAACAGTTACTTGGCCTCCCAATATTTATACAACATATGGTTATGAAAATTTTAAAAACCTACTCAGTACAAGTAAATTATCTAATGTTTCTGCTAAAAGAAATAATGATATAATGAGACTGCTGACTAAATTAGCTGTTGAGAACTTGATGCACCCATTTCAACCATTTATGTTGGGTCAAAAAATTTATCCAATAAGGGTTGCTGCAAAAATGAAAATACCTTTAATTTTTTACGGAGAAAATGAGGCAGAGCATGGAAATCCTATAAGTGATAATTCTTCATCTTTGAGGAAAAAATATTATTTTACTCATAATAATTTGAACGATCTGCATCTTAGTGGTTTAAGCCTCAAAGAAATTACTAATAAATATAAGCTAAAGATAAACCAACTTAAAGATTACATTCCTCCGAATGAAAAAGAATTAGAAAATTTTCCTCTAGAGGTACATTATTTAGGTTACTATATTAATTGGATTCCCCAAGAGACTTTTTACTATTCGGTAGAAAATTGCGGTTTCAAACCCAGGCCATTCAGAACTCAAGGAACTTATAGCAAATATAACAGTATTGATGATAAAATAGATGATCTTCACTTTTATACTCTTTTTACCAAATTTGGGATTGGGAGAACAACATATGACGTTTCTCAAGAAATAAGAAATGATCATTTAAATGTGGAAGAGGGAAAAAAACTTATAAAAAAATATGATGGAGAGTTTCCTTCAAGATATTTTAAAGATATTTTGTCATATTTAAATTTAAAAGAGAGTAAATTTTTCCATATTTTAGATAACTTTAGATCTCCTCATTTATGGAAAAAACAAAATAAAAAATGGAAATTAAGACACACTGTAAATAAAGATGGAACTGATGATTAATCTTGTATTTAATTAAATATAATATGAAAAATATTATTAAAAATTATAAAAATATTAAAGTTTTAATTACTGGATCAACTGGGTTTAAAGGTACTTGGCTTAGTTACTGGCTTTCAAATTTAGGTGCAAAAGTTATTGGTGTCGGGTTGCCTGCGGAAAAAGACTCAATCTTATTCAAACAATTAAACCTAAATAAAAAAATTTCTCAATATATTTTAGATATAAATAATTTTACCAAAATTAATGATTTAGTAAAAAAAGAAAAACCTGATTTGATTTTTCACTTAGCAGCCCAATCAATTGTTTCGACAAGTTATAAGGAACCTCTTAAAACCTTTCAATCAAACATTATAGGAAGCGCAAATATATTAGAGTCTTACAGAATAAATAAAACACCAGCAATGGTGTTTATCACATCTGATAAATGTTATTTAAACTTAGATAAAAAAAAAGATTACAAAGAAAATGATATTTTAGGTGGCCTGGATAATTATTCATCTTCCAAAGCTAGTGCAGAACTTATTTTTTGCTCATATTTTTACAGTTATTTTAAGCAAAATAAAAAATATCTCCCTATTGGAACTGCAAGAGCTGGAAATGTAATTGGTGGAGGAGATATGAAGGCTAATAGATTAGTACCCGATATAATAAAATCAATCAAAAATAATAATAAAATATTGATAAGAAATCCAAATTCTACGAGACCTTGGCAACATGTTCTAGAACCACTTTCAGGATATTTAATTTTAGGACAAAAGTTAATAAATAAAAATTTAAAAATCTCAACTTATCCAAGTTGGAATTTTGGTCCAGAAAAAAAAAATTGCAAAAATGTATCTCAAGTTGTTGAAAAAATATTAGCAGATTGGCCAATAAGAAAAAAAATTATAATTAAAAAAGATAAAATGCATGAGTCAAAATTTTTGTCTTTAAATATAACTAAGGCAAAAAAAGAATTGAATTGGAAACCAAGATTATCGTTTCCCCAAACGATTAGTTTTACAGTTGATTGGTATAAGAATTATTTTAAACAAAACAATATGAGAAAGATAACTTCTGACCAGATAAATCAATATATGGAATTTTAAATTATGAAAGTTGTAATTTTAGCAGGAGGTCTTGGAACCAGATTATCGGAATATACCAAAGTTATTCCTAAGCCTATGATTAAAATTAACAAAAAACCCATAATAAGTCACATCATTGATCATTACTCAAAATTTGGGTTAAAAGAATTTTATATTGCTACTGGATATAAAGGAAAAATTATTAAAGATTACTTTAAAGGTAGATTTAAAAACAAAAAAATTAACATCATAGATACCGGGCAAAAAACGATGACTGGCGGCCGATTAAAAAGATTAAAGCCATTTCTTAATGAAACTTTTTTGATGACTTATGGTGATGGCGTTTCTAATATTAATATAAGATCATTAATTAATTATCATAAAAAAAAAAAAAAATTGGCTACGATAACAGCTGTAAGACCGCCTGCTAGATTTGGCGCCTTAAAAATTAAAAATGGAAAAGTTATTTACTTTAAAGAAAAATCTAAACTCGATGAGAGTTGGATAAATGGTGGCTTCTTCGTTCTAGAGCCAGAATTTTTGAATTATATTAAAGGCGATCAAACTTTTCTAGAGAGAGAGCCCTTAGAAAAAGCTTGTCAAAAAAAACAATTGAATGCGTTTATACATAAGGGTTTTTGGCAATGCATGGATACAAAAAGGGATAAAGATTATTTAGAAAAAATTTTAAGAAGGAAATAAATTGTCGAGAAAAAAAAAAAATTTTAATTGTCGGAGGTACGGGTTTTATTGGCTATCACCTAGCTAAAAAATGTCTCAAAAAAAAATGGCAGATATTTAGTATATCTACTAACAAGCCCTCTAAATCAAGATTTTTGAAAGGTGTACGTTATTTATTAGCTGATATTTCAAAAAAAAATGACCTTAAAAAAAAAATAAATCAAAACTTTAATTATGTAGTTAATTTTGGAGGCTATGTAGATCACTCAAATAAGAAAAAAACTTATAATTCACATTTTATAGGATGCAAAAATTTGGTGGAGATTTTTATGAAAAAAAAACTCTCGATGTTTATTCAAATAGGTAGCAGTACAGAATATGGCTTAAACAAATCACCATTCAAAGAAAATATGAAATGTGAGCCAACTTCAGTTTATGGTAAATCAAAGCTACTATCCACTAAATACTTATTAAAAAAATTTAAAACTAAAAAATTTCCAGCAGTAATTTTAAGACTTTTTCAGGTATATGGCCCTAATCAATCTACGAACCGAATTATACCTATAGCAATTGATAATTGCATAAAAAATAAAAAATTTCCATGTTCTTCTGGAACTCAAAGAAGAGATTTTATTTTTGTAGATGATTTAATTAATGCAATTTTTTTAACATTTAAAAAAAACCAATCAATAGGAGAAATAATAAATATTGGTTCAGGAAAACCAAAAAAAATTAGAGATATAGTAACTTTTATAAACAAGCGCGTTAAAAAGGGAAAACCCTTGTTTGGAAAAATTAAAATGAGAAAAGATGAAGTTAAGCAAAACTATGCAGAAATAAATAGAGCTGAAAAGATACTTAACTGGAAACCACAAGTGAGAATTTTTGATGGAATAATCAAAACTATTAATGCATATGACAAGTGAAAAAAATTATCCATTAGTTAGCATAATTATGAACTGCCATAATGGTGAAAAGTTTTTAGAGGAAAGTTTACAAAGCATTATTAAACAATCTTATCAAAATTGGGAACTAATTTTTTGGGATAATCTCTCTTCAGATAGATCTTCAAAAATAATTAAAAAATATAAAGATTTAAGAATTAAATATTATCTCTCTGAAAAATTTGAAAAACTTTATAAAGCTAGAAATTCAGCTTTAGAAAAAACAAAAGGAGATTATGTATGTTTTTTAGATACTGATGATACTTGGAGTCAAGATTTTCTTAAAAGTCACATTAAAAAAATATTAGAATTAAAATGTGATGTTGTTTATTCGAAATATTTAATTCTCAATGTATTTAGAAAAAAAACATATTTAAATGAAAGAGGTAAAATTCCGTCAGGTATGATTACCATTAATTTGTTAAAACGATATTTAATAGGAGTAAACGCAATATTATTAAAAAAAAAAATTTTTGATGAATTTAGATTCAATCCTAAATATGAAATTATAGGTGATTTTGACTTTTTTTTAAGATTAAGTTTATGCAAAAAATTTTTTCCAATTCAAGAAGCTTTTTTAACATATAGACATCATCCAAATAATTTTACAAATACTAACATTGATATTTATATTAAAGAATTAAAAGAATGGATTAAGGAAAATGAGTATCTATTTGAAAAAATAAGTAATTTATATAGATTAAAAATTTATGTTCTAAAATTACAAATAAAAAAAATATTTAAATTATTCTTTTAGATAAACATTATATGAATATTAAACAAACAAATTTTAATTTATTAGATTGCACATTAAGAGACGGAGGCTATTATAATAATTGGAATTTTTCAAAAAAGATAATACAAAAATATATCAACGGTATCTATACAACAGGCATAAGGCATATTGAATTGGGTTTTAGATTTTATGAAAAAAATCAAACTAAAGGATTAACTGCTTATACAAACAAAGAATTAATAAATAGTTTAAGTATTCCTAAAGACATAAAAATTGGAGTTATGATTAATGCAGGAGATCTTATTCAGAATAATAAACTTGAAATTAAAATCTTAAAAAAATTAATTAATAAAAATAATTTTAAAAAAATTGATTTTATCAGGCTAGCATGCCATCAAAATGAAGTTTTTCTACTAAGTAATTGTATAAAATATTTAAAGTCCTTGAAACTTAAAATTTTTATAAATGTTATGCAATGCACCGAAATAAATAATAAAAAACTTAAAAATATTTGCGAATTTTTAAAAAAAAATAAAATTAATATTATTTATATTGCAGATAGTCTTGGGTGTTTGAAGCCTAAACAATTAAAAAAAATTTCTGCGTTTTTTAAAAAAAATTGGGATGGTCAAATAGGGTTACACGCGCATAATAATTTAAAATTAGCACTTAGGAATTCAATGATTGCAATTAAAAATGATTTCAAATGGATTGACTCTACCGTAACAGGAATGGGTAGAGGACCTGGTAATTTAAAGACAGAGGATATTATTAAAAATACGAATAATTATTTTTTAACAAGAAAATTTAAAAAAACTAAATTACACTTTAATAATCTTAAAAATATTTATAAGTGGGGGTCTAACAAATATTATAAATTTGCAGCGCAAAAAAAAATACATCCAACTTACATCCAAAAAATTCTTGCAGATAGCAGATACTCAACTAAAGAATATAAAAAAATTTTACTTTCCCTTGCAAAAGTAAATACAAAAAAATTCAATGCTTACAGATTGTTTAATTCGGTATATTTTAATACAAAAAAAATAAAAGGTCAGTGGTTACCAAAAAATATTTTGAAAAATAAAGATATTCTAATCTTAGGTCCAGGAAAAAATTTAAAAACAAATATTAAACAAATAGAAAAAAAGATTAATGAAAAAAATTATTTTGTAATCTCTTTAAACACATTTCAATCTATAAATGAAAAATACATTAAATTAAGAGCTATCTGTCATCCTTTTAGAATATCATCAGAAATAAATAAAATTAAAAAATTTAAAAGTAAATTTGTAATTCCATTTTCGTCTTTTTCAACAAACTTTAAAAGATCAGTTAATCTAAAAGATAAAAATTTTTATGATTTTGGAATGTCTGTAAAAACGGAAAATCCTTTAATTGTAAAAAATACATACTGCATTTTACCTAGCCCTCTTGCAATTGGATATGCTTTAAGTTTGGTTATCGCGGGGCAAGCAAGATCAATTAAAGTAGCCGGTTTTGATGGATATGAAAAATCAGATCCTGATTTCGATATTACGGAACAACTGATAAAATTATTCGTAGAAAAATATTTTAAGAAGAAAATAGTTAGTTTAACAAAAACAAAATTTAACAATTTGAATTACAACTTTTAAAATGGACAACGTACATATAATTATACCAGCAAGATTTGAGTCATCTAGGTTTCCAGGTAAACCTTTAAAAAAAATTCTTGGAAAAGAAATGATTATAAGGGTTGCTGAAATATGTAAAAAAGTAATAGGATCTAAAAATTTACATATCGCAACAGATAATAAAAAAATCTTTCAATTAGTTAGAAAAAAAAATTTTAATTCGATTTTAACGCCAAAATCTTGTCAAACAGGTACAGATAGAATTGCTTATGCATCAAAAAAAATTAAATCAAATATTATTTTAAATGTTCAAGGTGACGAACCTCTTGTTAAACCAAGTGATATTAAAAAAATAATTAAACTAAAAAAGAAAAATCCAAAATATGTAATTTGTGGGTATGCAGAAATTCACAATAAAAAAGAGGTTAATAGTCCTAACATAATTAAAGTAGTTAAAAACACAAAAAATGAACTAATTTATTTTTCTAGGTCAAAGATCCCTGAGAGCAAGAATAAAGACAATAAAAAGTTTCATAAACAGGTTTGCATATATTGTTTTTCAAAAAAACAATTAGAAAAATTTTCTAAATCAAAAAGAAGTTCGATTGAAAAGACTGAGGACATAGAATTGCTTAGATTTTTAGACTTAGATATTAAAATCAAAATGTGTAAAGTTTCAGCTACGACAGCAGTTGATGTGCCAAACGATTTAAAGAATGTCGAAAAAATTTTAAAAAAAAATTAATTATTTATTACGTAGATTTTATAAGAAATTAAAAAAGATTTAAAATATGGCAAAAGAGAAAAATCAACTTTATTATCTAAAAAAAATAAAAAAATTTTATGATGGATATAAGTATAAAAGATATTTTCCACATTTTGATACCCCAATTTATTTAGCAGCTTATTCTAGAGAAACTATTGGTATTAATTTCATTAATAAAATTACAAAATCAAATCAAAATTTTATAAATGTATTACTCAACATTGTAAGAGACTCATTTTACTCAATGTACTTTGCTTCATTCAAGACTTTATATTCAAACACAAATTTTTTTTACGACAAAATAATCTTCACATGGGCATTCAAAAAAGACTTTAAATTAGACGGAACTCTTCAGGACAAATATTTGAACATAAATTCAAAAGAAGTTAAAAATACCTTATGGTTCGTAATTTACCTTGATACTGACTTTCCAAAAAAAGTTAGAAAGAATATTTTTCTTTTTCAACCAATATCAAAAAAAAAATTTAGTATTACACAGATTATAAAGAATGTTTTTCGTAATTTAAGATATCTTTTTAGGGACAAAAACTATTTTTTATTTAATATGTCGAATTATAACTTTCTTTCACAAAAAATTTCAAAGGTATTTCTTAAGATTTTATCAGATGATGTCAAAAAGGTTTTATTATTATATGAAGGCCAACCATTTCAAAATGAAGTCGTAAGATTATCAAAAGAGAGACATAATATAAAAACTTTAGGTTATGTCCACGCACCTCCTATTGCTTTTCCAGCTAATTATATAAAAAAAAAATTTAGTCCAGATAAAATTTTTTTAGCAGGACAAGATCAAATAAGAATTTTTTTAAAATTAGGTTGGGGAAAAAAAGACTTAATTCTTTGTAGATCTAGAAGATTTTTCAAGAACAATAACAATCAAAATAGAAAAATTTTTTTACCTCTTAATATTAAGTCTGAAGTGAAAATTTTAAATAATATTGATTATATATCGAAAATCTATAATTTAAATAAATATGATATCCAATTACATCCTGCGACAGAAAAATTTAAAAGAAATATAAATCTAAAAAAAAGAATTTTAAAAATTATTGAATCAAAGGGAAATGGTAAAAAAATTTCTAATCCTATTTTTATTGGCGCTACAGGTTCAATTATTGAGTTTTTAGAAAACAATTTTATGAAAGCAATTCATATAACTGAAAATGAGATAATGGAAAAATATTCTACAATTATTTGGCCTTCACTTAATGTTAAAAAAATAAAATCTAATATTTTTATTTATCAGATAAAAAAAAAGAATAGGTTGTTAAAATTAGGATCAAAACAGAAAAATCTCAATTTTTTTTTGAATAAATGAAATACTAATATAATATGAAATTATTTTTTGGGCGTGTAGTTCAGTGGTAGAACGCTACGTTGACATCGTAGAGGTCATAAGTTCAATTCTTATCACGCCCACCAATTATAGTAAAAACGCTCTAATTCAGCTATTTACATAGTATTTTAAAAATAATATGAGTTCTTGCCGGGTTACTTTAATAAATTAAGTAAAATTAATTTAAAAAAAAATGAAAAGATTTATTTATCAAAGACAAAAAGTAAACGTAGTTCCAAGAATTAGAATAGCTGAAAATAGAGATTTAAACAATGGTATACGCTTAAATAGAAATGAAAGAGTTGAAAATTTTGAAAAAGGAATATGTTCTAAAATTTTCAAATCATTAAAAGCTTATGATCTAGGAAAATATCCAGATCAATCAATAATTTATAAAATATTATCTTCGTATCTTAAAGTTCGCGAAGACGAAATCTTAATTTCTTCAGGTATCGACGGCAGTATTAAAAGTATATTTGAAATTTTTACTGAAAAGAACGATAAAATCGCAGTTTTACACCCAACCTATGCGATGTATGAAGTTTATAGCAACTTGTTTAGGACAAAGTTAATTAAAATAAGTTATAAAAAATTTAAACTTGATAAAAAAAAATTATTTAGTTTAATAAAACATTCAAATATAAAGATATTGTTTATTCCAAATCCAAATCAGCCCATAGAGGACAATTTATCAGTAAAAGAAATAGAAAAAATTTGCAATATTTGTAAAAGAAAAAAAATTCTCGTAGTTATAGACGAGGCTTACCATATGTTCGGTGCAACATCGGCAATTCGTTTAAGAAAAAAATTTGAAAATTTTTGTGTTTTAAGAACTTTTTCAAAATCTTTCGGTGTTCCATCAATAAGATTTGGATATGTAATAGCAAATAAAAAATTAATCCAAATATTTAATTCCTACAGGCTTACATACGAGAGTAATTTATTCTCTGATTTAGTTGTAAAATATTTTATTCAAAATCAATCGGTTGTTGAGAATTATATAAAAAAAGTTAAACAAGGTAGGGACTTCTTAAAAAATGAATTAAATAAGTTAAATATAGAAGTATACGGAAAAAACTCTAATTACTTATTAATTAATTTTAAAGATAATTTAACTTTAAAAAAAATTTTAAAAAAATTTTCTCAAAAGAAAATATATGTGAAATCAAATTATTCTGGTGATTTAAAAAATTGTATATTATTAACTTGTGGTCCTAAGTATATCATGGGTAAAATTTTTGAAATTATAAAAAAAGAAGTTAGAAAATGAATATAGTTATAACTGGAGGAAATGGTTTCCTTGGGAGCAAGTTAGCTGAGAAGTTTGTATCAAAAAATCATGATGTTATTATTTTAGATATAAATAAACAACCTTTTGATAATACAAAAAAATATTTAAAAAAAGTCAAATTTATTAAAGCAGACATAACCTCTCTCTCTAAGCTACTAAAAGCAAAAATAAAAAATAACTCATTATTACTTCATTGTGCTGGTCAACCTTCTGCTGCGTTATCTTATAAAGATCCTATGGGAGATTTAAAAAAAAATATTATCGGAATGGTAAATATTGTTGAATTTGCGAAAATAAAAAATATAAAAAAAATTATTTTTGCATCTACATTTAATGTTTATAGGGAAAATTATAAAATTCCAAAATTACAGGAGGAAAATGAATGTTCACCAAAATCATTATATGCTATTTCTAAATTAGCTGCGGAAAACTATCTGAAGCTATATGGTAATCATTTAAACATTAAATGGAATATCTTAAGAATGTTTAATATATACGGACCTGGACAAGATCCACGTAATTTAAATTTAGGCATGATCAATATTTTTTTGAATATGGCTAGAGATAAATCTAATATTACTGTTAAAGGTTCGTTAAAAAGATTTAGAGATTTTATTTATATAGATGACGTAATTGAGGCTTGGTACCAAATAGCTCTAGATAAAAAAAATTATAATAAGATATATAATTTGGGTTCAGGTAAGAGAGTAAACTTAAAAGAATTATTAAAAGCAATTTCTAAAGTTTTAAAAAAAAATATAAAAATAAATGTAAAAAAAGGTACACCTGGAGACTTTATGGGTTGTTATGCAGATATCAAAAAGATCAAAAAAGACCTAAAATTTACTCCTAAAATGAATTTAGAAAATGGCTTAGAAACTTTTAATAATTGGTTAAACAATTTAAAAAAAATTTAAGAATTCAATAAATGAAAATCACTTTATTTACATCAAATAGTCTTAGGCATAATTATTTTATAAATTATTTATCAAAATATTGTAATGAGTTATATGTTGTACAAGAATGTAAATCAATTTTTACTGAAAAAAGTTATGTTTTAACTTCAGCCTCTAATTTAGTTCAAGATTATTTTAAAAATGTTGAAAAAGCACAGAAAAAATTTTTTCCAAGTTTTTATGTTAAAAATAAAAATATTTCTTTTATTTCTATTTTATATGGAGAGCTAAACAAATGTCCTATTAATTATCTAAAAAACTTTTTAAAAAGCGATCTTTATATTGTTTTAGGAAGTAGCTATATAAAGGGAGAATTAGTAAATTTTTTAATAAAAAAAAAAGCCATTAACATACATGCAGGTGTTACACCTTTTTACAGAGGATCAGATTGCAACTTTTGGGCCTTATTTGACAATAACCCACATTTAGTTGGGTCTACAATTCATTTGTTATCAAAAGGGCTAGATGATGGCTCAGTTCTTTATCATGCAATGTCAAAAAATAAGTCGAGTATATTTAATTACACCATGTCTACCCTTTTATCCGCGTTTAAATCTATAGGGAAAAAAATTAAAGATAAAAGTATTTTTAATATTAAACCTGCCGTACTAGACAGTTCTTTAGAAATTAGGTACACAAAAAAAATTCAATTTAATAGCCAAATTCTGAAAAAATTTTATAAAAAAAAATTAATCTTAATTCAAAAAAATTTGATAAATCTCAACTAAAAGATCCTATTTTTTTTGATAATTAGCAATTACTTTTAATTAGTATTGTATTATTATTTATATACGATTAAATTATTTTTACTAAAGCGAGTATAACTAAGTAATAGAACGTCACGTTGATATTGTAGAGGTCATTAGTTCAACTCTTATGACGCCCACCAATTGTAGTAAAAATGCTCTAATTCAGCTATTTACATAGTATTTTAAAAATAATATAAGTTCTTGCCTGGTAATTTTTGCGAAGGGGCCACACCCGATCCCATCCCGAACTCGGAAGTTAAGTCCTTCAGCGCCGATGGTACTTTGTCTTAAGATATGGG
>MDTB01197017.1_pt1 | contig 13444 bp, 14 predicted proteins | sample 811161 | NCBI WGS metagenome assembly MDTB01 (sample SAMN05326650, study PRJNA326480) | marine metagenome | isolation source: seawater | place: Mediterranean Sea | collected 2009
ATTTTAATTTAAATTTCCGTTTTCTAACTTAATTATCTTATCACATTCATTTATAGTAGTTTTTCTGTGAGCTATCAAAATAATTGTTTTATCTTTGAAGTTTGTTTTCAAATTTTTAATAATTTTTTGTTCTGTATTTAAGTCTAATGCACTTGTCGACTCATCCATAAAAAAAATATTTGGATTTTTGTAAATAGCTCTGGCTAAGGCAATTCTTTGCTTCTCCCCTCCTGATAATTTTACACCGTCGTTTCCTACTCTAGTTTTTAAGCCTTGAGGAAGTTCAGAGATTTTTTGATCTAGACAGGACATTTGAATTGAAAAATTCATTTTTTCTTTATTAATTTTTTCATCAAAAAAATCGAAAGAAATATTCTTTTCTATCGTATTATCAAGTAAATATATATTTTGAGCAATATAACCTATTTGATTTCTCCAGTTTTCAATATTTGAGTGAATATTTTTACCTTTATGTAAAATTTTTCCTGCATCAGGAGTGAGCAAACCTAACATAATGTGAAATAGAGTGCTTTTTCCGGATCCTGTTTCACCAGTTATTCCAATGATTTTACCTTTTTCAATTGATAAATTAATATTCTTTAGAATTTTTTTTCTATTATCACTGTAAGAAAAGGAAATATCTTTTAATTCTATTAAATTTTTATCAGGACTAGTTTTAATTTCTCGCTCAGTTTCATCTATTCTGGTTTGAGATATGCTTTTTTTGAAAATTTTAATCTTTTCAAGTTCTTTAAATATTATATTAGCAGACGGCTCTTGAATTCTAAGATAAAATAAACTGGTAATAATTCCGTTAAATGCTGGGATAAATCTAACTATAGCTATTACGATTAAAGATAATACTGACATAAAAGCTAAAATATCATTATTAAATTTTAAAATTATAATCACTGAAAGCGTAATTACAAATATTGCTATTGACTCAAGTAAAAGTTTAGGAGTTTTATCAAATACATTGAAGTAAAAGACATTTTTTTCAAGTTGTTCTCTCACATTTTTATAATACTTCAATATAGATTTTTCTTTATTAAGTATTTTAATATCTTTAATTGCTCCAAAACTCTCATTTACCATTTGTATTAAGTTAACTTTTGAATTTTCATTAAATTCAGCCTTCCTTTTGATTGAAGGTCTGATTTTTTTTAGATAAATAAATGCAAAGATTGAGAAAATTAAAGAGATTATTATTGTAATAATTGGATCAACTAAAAGCAATAAAACAAAAATAACAAATATAGCTAAACTTTCTTTGAACAAATTTATTCCTTGTAAAATATACTGACTCAAGCCTTCCAGTGAATCTATTGAATTTCTAGTCAGTGTAGCAGGATTATGACTCATATGATAAGAAAAAGGTGACAATACATAATAACTTAAAAGTTCTTGAGATAAATTTATTTTAATATTTTTCACAAATTTTGCCTGAAAGTATAAAAGTAAAAAATAAAAAATATTTTTGAAAATAAATATAGAAACTATTATTATTCCGGAATATTTAATCAAATTTTCATTATCAATATTAGAAAAATAAAAAAAACCATAAGACTCTATTTTTTTAAGAAAAAGATTGCTATCAATTATCAGTCCAACAAAAACAGGGATTGAGCCCAAGGAAATGAATTCTAAAAAAAATGTTAAAAAATTTAAAAATAAAATTACCTTAAAAATTAAAAATTCATTTACTGTTAATATTTTAGAGATTTTTGAAATCATAAAAGATTAAAAGGGCAAAGCTCCGCACTTTGCAAAACATCGGTTTACATATACTTTCATTCTATTTTTTTCTAAGCAGGATTAAACAAATAACTTTTTTTTCGGTCAATCATTGCTTTTGTATTTCCAATTAAAATACTTATCTTAGATTTATTAAATTCAATAATTTTGAATAATATTCCAGAAAGTGCTCCTGAAATAAATCTATAATTTTTATTTATATAAATATTAAATAAGTTTTCTTTGATAAATCCGTCACTATTTTCAAGACTTTTACATTTATCTATAAAGATTTTAATTTCGTTCTGTGCTAGGGAAAAATTATTTATAATATATTTTAGCCCTATAACTGAGTTTAACTGATTAACAAAAGACTTTTGGTTGAATTGCTCATTATAACAAAAAATGTAATCGCCAAGTAAAAAGAAAATTCTTTCTTTTTTTTTTTTATTATTCACTCTTTCTATTTTTAATTTAGGTGCATAAAATTTACATTCGCTTCCTAATTTTTTTTTCATTTCAATTTTAAATAATTCAAATTTCTTTTTATCTATTTTTATAATCGCCCACATATTTACTCTATTTCTTTTTTTAATTCGTCATATTCTTCCATTTTTCTTTTCATAAAATTTATTGTTAATTTAGTTTTTTCTGCTATGCCTTGCGGCGTTAATATGTAAAGGTAATTAATTTTTTTTGGATTTTTTTTAAAACTTTTTATTTTAATAAGTCCTTTTTCTTGCAATGCCTTAAGACAATAATTAAGTTTACCTAAACTGAAGCCAAGCTCTTTAGCTAATTGTCTTTGGCTAGACTCAGGCTTCTTTTGTATCTTCCTCAAGACTTTAAAATGATCTTCGTTTTTTAACATAATGTTCAACTTTTGAACAATTATAGCGTTCAGTGATTGAACAGTAAAGTAAAAATTTCAGCTTTTAGCTATAAAACCCTTTACAAAAGCCACCTATAATATAATAAAATTAATGTGTTAAATAAGTAAGTGGGAAAGCGGTAAAAATTCACTAGCTGGCCCTTCAACCATTTAGTCGAAGCGGCACCCAACTAAATTATAAAGCATTAAGTTTATATTTAACTAATAATGAGTTTTTTATGAAAAAAATTTTCTGGTGTAAAAATTGCGTTGCTATGTCAACAAGACCCAGGATTACTTTTGACGAAAGAGGGTTTTGCTCAGCTTGTCAATGGGCAGAAAAGAAAAGAAAATTAAATTGGAAAGAAAGAGAAGAAAGCTTAATAAACTTACTTAAAAAACATAAATCAAAAAAAAATATATATGATTGCGTAGTTGCTGTAAGCGGAGGTAAAGATGGATCTTATGTATCTTATAATTTAAAACATAAATATAACGTAAATCCCCTAACAGTTACTATCAGACCTGCTACTGAAACTGAAACTGGAATTAAAAATTTAAACAAATTTATTAAAAGTGGTTATCAAAATATTTTAGTTAGTCCAGATAATGAGGCAATGAGAAAGCTTAATAAATTAGGTTTAACTGAGATGGGTTTTCCATATTATGGTTGGTTAATATCTATTCATACTGCAGTTCTAAGAATTGCAGTACAATTTAATGTATCACTTGTGTTTTATTCTGAAGATGGAGAAGTTGAGTATGGTGGGGATGCTAAGAATATAAATAATGGTGTATACGATGTTGATTATATACAATCAGCATATTTAGAACATGGACATGATAAAATACTTAAGTTATCAAATTTAACTGAAAATCAACTCTATTGGTTCAAATTTCCTTCAAAAGAAGAATTAAAGAAAAATAATTTGTCTATTACTCACTATAGTTTTTACGAGAACTGGGATCCCTATAGGAATTATCAAATTGCAAAAAAATTTTGTGGGCTTTCGGAAAATGAAAATTTGAATGATGGAACTTATACTAACTTTGCACAAAATGATCAAAAATTATATGCTCTTCATGTTTATTTTATGTACCTGAAATTTGGTTTTGGTAGAACGACACAAGATGCTGCAATAGATATCAGAAGAGGATCTCTATCAAGAGACCAGGCTGTTCAATTAATAAAAATGTACGATGATAAATACCCAGAAAATTTATTCGAAGAATACTGTGATTATTATAAAATGAGTATGCCGGAATTTCTTAAAAATATTGACAAATGGGTGAATAAGGATTTATTTGAGAAGAAAAATAAGTGGGTACCTAAGTTTACCGTAGAATGAAATTTAAAAATAAAGTTGGTATTATAGATTATGGAGCGGGAAATCTTGGCTCAATATATAATGCCATTAAATACTTGAACATTGACGTTAATATAGTTTCTTCTCCAAAAGATATTAATAAATTTTCCCATTTAATTTTGCCAGGAGTAGGTTCTTTTGGAAAATTATCTGACAATCTTAAAAAGAAAAATTGGCCAAATAAAATTGAAAAATTTGTAAAAGAGGGTAAAAGTTTGTTGGGAGTTTGTGTTGGAATGCAATTACTATTTGAACAAAGTGATGAAAGCAAGGGCGCCCAGGGCTTAGGTTTAATTAAAGGTCACTTTAATATTTTTAATAATTCAACTAAATTTCCATTACCTCACGTGGGTTTTAACGAAGTTGAACATAAAAATACTGAGATTTGGAGAGGAATTGAAAATAAATCTCCATTTTATTTTATTCATTCCTTTAAAATTAAAAAAGTAAAAGATAATGTAATTTCTTCTAAAACCATTTATGGAGAAGAGTTTATCTCTTTTGTTGAAAAAAATAACGTTTTTGGTTCACAATTTCATCCAGAAAAAAGTCATTATGTTGGCCTAAGACTGTTAAAAAATTTTTTAGAGATTAAAAATTGATAAAAAAAAGAATTACATTTGCTTTATTGTATCAAGATGGCCATTTTCATCTGAGTAGAAACTTTAAGCTTCAAAAAGTAGGTGATCTAAACTGGTTAATAAATAATTTTGGTTTTGGAGTTACTTCAAATTATATTGACGAATTAATCTGTATTCTTGTAAAGAAAAATCCATCTACGAAAGATAAAAAAATGTTCTTTAAAGATATCAACGAACTGAGAAAAAAAATTTTTATACCTATTACCTTAGGTGGTGGAATAAGATCTGTTAAGGACGTATCTGATTATTTTAACAATGGTGCAGATAAAATTTTATTAAATACCTCAATTTACGAAAAAAATCTCACAAATAAAATTTCAGAAGTATATGGAGAACAGTCAATATCTATCATGGTAGATTATCAAAAAAATGATCGAGAGGAAGACCACATTTTTATCGAGTGCGGAACAAAGTTTTGTATGACATTATCTAATTTTTTTAAAAAAATAAATGAAATAAGTTTTGGAGAAATAATTTTTAATTCAATTGAAAATGATGGAACTGGGAACGGTTTAGATTTAGAAATTATTAATAAATTTCCAACTAATTTAAAGAAAAAACCTATTCTACTTATGGGCGGCGCAGGTAAACCTGAACACATTGCTAAAGCTTTAAAAAAAAATATTGTGACCGGTGTGATAACAGCTAACTTATTTAATTTTTTAGGCAAAGGACTTGAAGAGGCAAGAAAAAATTCCTTATCATGTAATATAAACTTAGCTAATTTTAGTTCTCAATCAGAGGTTTGATAAACTTTTAAATATTATTTTTACGATAAAATTTGATTTCAGAGTCTTGAATAATTAAATGGTTATTAAATTTAAAAATAAAAGGAAAAATAAAGTTTAATAATTTTTTCATAAAACTTTTATTTAATTGATACTTTGTATTGAATACTTCAGAAAAATTCCCATATAATATTTCTAAGTTTTCTCTTTGTGAACTATTTTTATCCAAGTGAGTAGCAACGTAAGCCAGATAAATTTGTTGATTATACAAAAAAGGTACTCGACCATAAATGGGTTGTAGATTAAATTGATTTGTTCCATAATTTAAATAATTGCTCTTAAAAAAATATGAATATTTTTCTCCTTCGATTCTAAAATTAATTAAATTGAAAAATTGTTCATTTTCTAATTGTTGTAATTTATCGCATACTTCTTGAGCTGAAATCTCTTCGTAGTTAACAAGTTGAATCTTGTTTTGTATTTCTTCATTTCCTTTTTCACGATGAAATTTATTTCTATGATTATAACGAGAACCTTTAAAATTAATTGATGAAGTTCTAAAGTAATAGATTTCCTTTTTGTCGGTGGTGATAGTTTGGAAATCTTGAATATTAAGTGGAAAAAATATCTGCTTATCAATTTTCTCTGACAAACATTCTTTATTTAAATAATAATTTTTGTTTTCCTTAAAATCGTATAAAATTGAATGAATCGAAACTCTCCAAGCATTTTCTCCACTTAGATTGATATAAGAAAAAGAATTATCGAAATCGATATTTTTCATTTTGTTCCTAATAAATTGGTTTTTTTAACTCCCAACCGTTACTTGTTTTTCTCCAAATATGAGATGGCCTGAATTTATCGCAAAGTTTGTTAAATTTTTCCTCGGTTATATCTAAATATTTTAAAATTTCATTAATATATTTGTCAGGATATTCACCATCAAACCTTTTAATTAACCTTATCCCCTCATCCCTCGAAAGATGTTTGTTTCTTATCTCTTGAGCTGCATCAAAACTTGCCCTTCCATAACCAAATTTAATATAAGTAGTATAGTAATGCAGGTCATCAACTTTATCGTCAATACTTGCATACTTTTGATAAGTACCTTGTGTTCTAAAAGGCCTAGGTTTAAATTTTGCGTGTTCAACTGCATAATAATATATCTCTTGAGGAATCCATTTTAAATAATATCCAAGATAGTGAACCTCTATCTTGTTTTTTTTTAGGTCTTGATTTTTTAAGGGTAAATAAGTCTCTATATCTCCCATCTTTAGATTATAATCTCTCATTAATTTTTTCACTGGAATACCTGCTAGGTATAAATTTTGAATTTTTTTATAACTATAAAAATATGTATTCCTTTTAGAGGAAAATTCTTTAATTGGATTTCCATGCTCAGCCTCTGACTCTCCATAAAATACCAGGGGTATCTTATATTTTAATGCTATTTTAGGACCAATACTTTTTTGACCTAAAACAAATGACTGAAAAGGGTGAAGAAGATTTTCTAAAGATAATTTTGTTAGTAATTTTTTTACTCTTCCATTTTGATTAAAGCTAATATTGTCAAACCCACCAATTTCAATCCAATTTTTAAAATTTTGATATCCATAATCTGTGTACATGATTGGAGGCCAGGTAACTGTTAAAGGATTCATTCCGTATTTGTATTTTAAAATATGAGATGCATAGATACTATCTTTTCCACCGCTTCCAGGAACAATACAATCATATTCTCCTTTTTTGCTTCTATGTTTATCGAGTAATTTTAATAATTCTTTCTCTCTTGATTTCCATTCAGTCTTATCTTTTCTTTCTTGTACTTTACACGCATCGCAAAGATAATTTCCTTTTGAGTCTTTTTCTATATTAAGATAATGAGCTCCTTCCCTACTAGGTTTGTGAAAATACTCAGGTATAGAAGAGGGTCTTTGATTTGTCATCACACATCTTGAACAGTAAATAATTTCTTTAGGTAAATTATATTTAGTTTTTGATTTCATGTTATAAAAATTCTTTAAGTCTATCGTAGATATTAATTCCAAATTTTCTACTTTTTTCCGGATGAAATTGAAATGCTTCAATATTATCTTTTTTTACCGAGGATGTAAATTCTTTGCCAAAAAATTCTGAAGTTGATGTCTTAATGCTACTATCCTCAGGTATAACATGATAAGAATGAATAAAATACATATCTTCGTCCATTTTTTTTGGGAGACAATTAAAATTGTTATTATTTTTTATCTTTATCTTTCTCCAACCTACATTAAAGTTTTGCCTGTGATTTTCTTTATCTAGAACATCAAATTTTTTCACTTCGCCTTTTAAAAAACCTAATCCATTTGTTATTCCATTTTCAAAACTTTTATCAAACAAAAGTTGCATCCCTAAACATATACCAACTATTTTTTTTTTTGATTTATTGAAATCTTTGATAGCTTGATCCAATTTTTTTTCTTTAAGTCTTTTCATTGCTTCAGGAAAAGCTCCAACACCAGGCAAAATTATACATTTTGAATTTTTTATTACTTTTAAGTCATCAGTAATTATAGATTTAAAACCAACATATTTTAGAGCACAGTCTATACTGTACAAATTACCCATTTTATAATCGATTATTGAAACATCATGCATAATTAATTTTACTTTCTATAAATTCTTTAATTTGTTTAATGCTAATTTTTTTTAAATTTTTATAATTCAATTTTTTTTTAATAAAATCGATATTACCCTCTTCTCCTATTTTAGAAAACTTTGAGTCTAAATTGTTATAATGTAGAACTGAGCCAATTGCTAAACCTGAAGGATGCGAATTATCCAATATGTCATCTATATGTTCTAGAGAAGAAATTCCACCATTCAAAATATAAGGTGATTTAATATATTTGGCAATTTTTTCACTTGCTCTCAAATCAAACCCTGAACCTGTCCCGTCTCGATCGATAGAAGTTAATAGCAATTCTCCTGCTCCACGGTCTACTGACTCTTTTGCCCAATCAATTAAATTTTTGTTAGTTTCTTCTCTACCAAAATCTTTTCGACACATAAATTTTCCACCTATATTTACGAATTCAATAGAAATGACTAAAGTTGAGGAACCAAAATGCTTAACTATATCATTTATTAAGTTAGGCTTGTCAATTGCAGATGAATTTACAAAAATTCTGTCTGCACCTGATTTTAATATTTTCTCTACTTGATCTATTCCATTAATTCCACCACCGACGACCATAGGTAAAAAAATATTTTTTGAAGTTCTTTTAACTAACTCAGATATATTATTTTGTTGATATAAACTTGCGACAACATCGTGATAGATCAATTCATCTGCACCTTCCTTATAGTATGTATCAGCAAAACTTTTTGGGTCACCCAATACTCTTAGGCCCTCTAGATGAACTCCTTTTACTAGATTTAAGTTTTTGATATCTATTTTTGGAATAATTCTAATGTTCATTTATCTAACTTTGATAAATCTTTTTCTATTATACTTATAGTTTCGGATGAATTATTAGCGATAGAAGTTTTTTTATCAATTTTGTTTTGATATTCATCATATGTCAATTCTAGTAGATTTAATATTCTTTTTTCAAAATGTTCATAATTAGACCCCTCTAGATAACTTGGGCCAGAAAAAGGTTTTACAAGAAAAATATTCTTAGAGAAATTCCACTGTAAAACTTTTTTTTCTAAAGAAAATATTTCTCGAAGAGCTGTAGATGAATGACCAATAATAACATTGCTTTGATAAGCTTTTTCTAAAGTGCTTAAAAAATTATCCTTTGGAATTAATTCAAAATGATTATTTTTGAGAAAATACTTATAATATTCGTACTCTTCTTGAAAATACTTATCATTTTTATAAAATTTACTTGGAAAAGCTAAATTTAAATTTTTTTTTTCACATAAATCATGAGTAAATTTAGCAATCTTTCCAGGAATTTCTTGATATTCGTCATATCCACGGACATCGTTTGTGGCATATGGCGCTGCCTCTGAGATTAAACATATATCAAAATTATTTTTTTCTTTAGTAATATTTTTTTTTTTTATATTTTTTAAAAAAATAGCTGCCTTTAAAGATCCCGAAGGTATAAACTCACCTATGTTTGCATTTGTATTTTGCAAAATTTCCTTTTCATAAGATCCGAAACAATAAAATTTAGGAATAAAAATCGATTTATTGATGATAGTTTTTTGCATATAATCACTGGCTCTTAGGCATGAATGTTGTATCGCTATAAACTTAATTTTATCTTTTTTCAAAATTTTAGCGGTTATATAAAAGTCAGTTGAAAGTTCTACAGCTGTAAGAATAGCTTTAGGAGAAATTTTTTTTATTAAAAAAGTAAGATAATTTTGTTTTAAAGAATTTTTAAAAAAATTAAAAAATACATAAAAAAAAAGTCCCACGGATAAGTAAAGTGTCTTTATATCTGTTATCCTTACAGGAAGTAAAAAAGTCTCTTCTTTTGGTAGAAGGTATTTAAGAGTTTCAAAATTATTTGTATCATACAAAATATATTTTTTTTTAGGTGCTTTATTAAAGGTTATTTTAACCTGCCTAAAAAAATGAAAATATCTTCTAATTTTAATTTTTAAATTTAAAAAATAGTTATCTTTATTAATTTTAATAAAACCTTGCTCTAAATAAAATTGTTCTAAAACTTTTAAAACTTCAACTTTTTCTGTTTTATTTGTTGAGAGGAGAGTAATTTTTTCCATAACAAAATATTAATAGCTATAATCAAACCATTTAATAGTGTCTTTCACCATTGAATTGAGATTATTATATTTTGGTTTCCATTTTAATTTTTTTAGTATTTTTTTATTATTACAAATAGATTTAACTATATCTCCTTTTTTTGGTGGAGCATTATTTGCATTAATTTTCTTTTTCGAAACGTTTTCAAAAGTCTTTACTACCTCCTTAATAGAATATCCTTTGCCGTATCCACAATTAAATATTTCTGAGATATTTTTTTTACAAGCAAATTTAGCTGATAAGTAATGAATTTCGGCTAAATCCATTACATGGATAAAATCTCTTATACAAGTTCCATCTTTAGTTTTTAAATTTGTACCAAATATAAAAAATTTTCTTCTATGTTTTCTCATAAAGAGATAAATGTTTTGAAAAAGTTGCTCTGTTTTATTTATTTGACCCAAAAATGGTTTATTTTTAACTTGAGCCCCAACTACGTTGAAATATCTTAAAATAACAAAATTGATTTTGTACTGCTTGCATAATTTTTTTAAAATTTTTTCTCCTTTTAATTTTGAATTACCATAAGGACTTAATGGTAAAGTTTTATCATCTTCTGAAATCTTACTTTTATTTAATTTTCCATAGACTGAGCAAGATGAGGAAAAAATAATTCTTTTAATTGAAGTTTCTTTAGCCGCTTTTATTAATGTAGACGTTCCTTTTACATTATTAACTTCGTATCTATGGGGATATTTTATCGACTCATCAACCCTCATTAAAGCTGCTAAATGAATAATTGTATCTATTTTATTTTCTAAAATAATTTTTCTAATTTTTTTTTTATCATTTATGTCTAATTTAAAAAAAGTAGATTTACTGTTAATTAAATTTTTGTGGCCACGAGACAAGTTATCGATAATAAACACCTTTAACTTTTTTTTTATAAAATAATTACAAATAATCGATCCAATGTAACCAGCGCCCCCAGTAACAAGAATATTTTTCATATTTATAATTTGTAAAAGTTTTTTTTTCTTTTTATTTTATTTCTTGTATCTATAAGAATTTTTGAGTATCTGACTATTAGATTATAATTAAAAGCATCGTGGTCTGTGACAAGAACTACGCAATCGTAATTTTTTAAACTCTTATCTATCTTCACTTTCTTAGAATTACCTACTAATTTTTTAAAAAGACTATCCTTTACATCAACATGGGGATCGGAGAAATCTACTTTAAATTTCATTTTGGTTAGCTTTTGTAATATTTTTATTCCAGCTGACTCTCTAATGTCTTCTATGTTTTTTTTATAAGCTAAGCCTAAAATTAATATTTTTTTTCTTTTTACTGATTTATTTTTTCTCAAAATTTTAATTATATTTTTTATAGTCCATCTAGTTGTTTCAATATTTATGTCACCTGCCAGTTTTATAAATTTTGCCTCTTGACCAAATTTTTTTGCTCTCCAATATAAATAATATGGATCTATTGGTATGCAGTGACCTCCAACACCAGGGCCAGGATAAAATGCCTGAAAACCGAATGGTTTTGTCGAAGCTAATTCAATTATTTTATTAATATCAATTCCCATAGCTAAACAAATCATTTTAAGTTCGTTTACTAATCCAATATTTACAGATCTATAGATATTTTCTAACAATTTTGTCATCTCAGCTTCCTCTAATGAATTAGCAACTACAACAGTGTTAACAATTTTTTTATAAAGTAATTCACTTAGTACAGAGCAATTATATGAGTATCCTGAAGTAATTTTATTTACTTTGCTAAAATGAACATTGCTCCCAGGATTCTCTCTCTCAGGCGAATATGATAAAAAGAAATCCTTTCCCAAATTAAATTTTTTTAAATTTTTGCCTATCTTTTCTCTCGTTGTGCCTGGAAAGGTTGTGCTCTCTAAGATTATAAGTTGTCCTTTTTTAAGGTATTTTTTAAATTTTTTAAAAGTGTTTTCAATAGCTGATAAATCAGGTTTCGTATTTTTTTTTATAGGAGTAGGTAAACAAATAATTATTACATCACAAAATTTAATGTTTTCATATCGCTCAGTATAAACACTTTTATTTTTTAAATTTTTAATTTTTTTGCTATTAATGTAGGAAAAAGGCGATATTCCATTTGTTAGTTTTTCTAATTTTTTTTTATCTTTATCAAATCCGATAGTTTTAATTTTGTTTTGAGTAAATTGTAAAAGTAATTGAATACCCACATATCCAACTCCTACTACACCTACAGCTACAGATTTATTTTTTATCTTTTTATAAAGTTTGCTAAAATATTTTTTACTATTATTCATTTTTTTTTAAAAATCATGTGAACTTCAGAACAGATTTTGTTGCGGTCAAGAACGTTTTGTAATTCATCAATAACTGAATACAAATTTTTTTTGAGTAATTCGTTGTAGGTTTTTTTATCTAGATTATTCGATGAAACTAATAAAGATCTAAACAAATCTGGTATATCGGCCCCAAACCACCATTCGCCAACTATCTTTAGTTGATATTTTTTTGCCAAAAATTCTAGAGATTTTTTAGAATATAAATGAGTATGATCGCCAGAAAGGTGTCGGGGATAAACTTTTTGAAAAACATTCTCCAAAAAAGTAGTCAAAGAAAAACAAGGAACAGAGATATAAAGATATTTAATTTTTGATTTTGTGAAAGACTTAAAAAAGTCGTGTGGTCTACTAAAATGCTCTAGTACACCGATTAGTGATATAACATTTGCGTTATCCTCTTCTGCAATAATTTTAAATAAATCATGTAATTCAACTTTTTTAAGATTATTTTTTTTAAGTTTTGAATTACCAAGTTTTACTAAATATTCACTAACTTCATATCCTGTAGCGTTAATTTTGCTTGTTTCTAGAGCCTTTACAAAATGTCCTGCTCCGCAACCTAAATCAATTAAATTAATTTTATCTCGAATTACCTGCTTAAGAAATTTTACTTTTGGCTTATAAATATTTTTTACTCTTTCGTTATAGAATTTTGAATATTGACTGTCATAATGATCACCAACATCGGATGAATAAACCCATTTGATAAATTTATCTGTATTTTTATTATACCCATTCAAATGCCCGCATCTATTACAGATGCTATATTTAATACCAAAATTTTTTATAAAAGGCTTTGTAATTTTTATTAAACAGTTATGACAATAGGTTCTTTTGATCTGTTTAGAATATTTTTTATTAATCTTTGTAACAGATCTTAAATTGATATCATTTTCTTTACGATAATCGTTTTGAAGATTTAAAATATTTTTATAGCTTTTGGAGTATTTAATAATTTTCATATAGCGTTTAAAATAAATGGTTTTTTAAATAAATTTAGGTCAAATTTTTCACTTTTTAATTCAATTTTATTATC
>MDTB01214287.1_pt1 | contig 13444 bp, 10 predicted proteins | sample 811161 | NCBI WGS metagenome assembly MDTB01 (sample SAMN05326650, study PRJNA326480) | marine metagenome | isolation source: seawater | place: Mediterranean Sea | collected 2009
GCTGGTATACTCAATCCAACAAGCAAATAAAGACCTACAACTATTGTTGTATTTCCCTTTGGATTGAGAATTGCTAAACTAAAAGCTGCTAAACCTGAAAGAGGAATACATATAAAAAGAGTTCCAATAACTAAAGTAAAAGAATTCAAAAAAACTCGAGCATAGTTTCCTTTAACAAAAGCATCATAATAGTTCATAAATCTTATTTCATTTGGAAAACCTAAAGGATTAATCCCAAATTCTGATTGAGGTTTAATAGAATTAAAAAATAATACTGCTAATGGTAAAATTATACTTAAAGAAAGTAATATTAAAATTATATGATTAAATATCTGAGTTCGGTTTTTTGGATTAATAAAACTCATATTTTATATATCCCAATCTAGTTTTCTAAGTAGCCCAAAAATACCTATTACAAAAAAAACATAAATAAACATTAGAGCTCCAATAGATGAAGCGTATCCAACATTCATATTTCTAAATGCCTGAAAATGTAAGTAATTTGCCAAAACTTCTGAACTATATGCAGGACCTCCACCAGTTAAAATATAAACATAATCAAATGCAGGAACTGACCAAATCATAATTATTAAAACTGAAAAAACAAAAGTTGGACGTATCATTGGAAAAGTTATATATCTAAATTTTTGCCACTTAGTGGCTCCTTCAATATCTGCAGCTTCATAATAAGACTCGTCTACCTGATACATTGCTGTAATATATATAACAACCAAAAAACCCCAAAAATGCCATGCATCAACAAATCCTACGGCTAAAAGAGATGTTTCTTTTTGTGTAAGTGGTGAATTAACAAATATATTTAATCCAAAATTATCAAAAAAAGGTCCTAAACCATGTTTTGGATGAAATAAATATTTCCAAACTAAACAGTTTACAATACTAGCTAAAATAAATGGAAAGAAAAAAATAAAACGATAAACTAATTGAAACCGTTTAACACCTGTAAGAATAAACGCACCAAGTAAGGCAACTGCAATAGGAACAGTTAAAAAAAATATTGTCCAAATAAAATTATGCCAAACAGCAATTTTAAAAACCCTATCATCAAAAAGTTCAAAAAAATTACCAAAACCAACAAAATTAATTTTACCAAAACCATTCCAATCAGTAAAACAAAGAGCTAGACTTAAAATTGAAGGTATAGCTATCACTACGAAGTGTATAGCCAAAATGGGCAATAAAAAATACCAAGATGTAATGTTTTTAAAAATAGCTAGAAACTTTAAATAAGGGCTCAAAAGAGCCCTTATTTAAATTTATTTTCATCGCTTACCAACAGGAATTAATTGATTAGCTGCTCTAGCTTTATCCCATAAAGCTTGTTGTTCGTTTAAGAAATCTTTAACAGAAATATCTTCAGCCCAAACACTTTCCATATCTTTCCAAATATGAGTTCCAGCCTCTGCAGGATAGAAAGTCCAAGTTGTATATCCATAATCACCAGCTCCAGTAACTTTAGCAAAGTCTATAAGGTAATCACGAACTTTTGGATCAGCACTATCAGAAAAATCAGATACTTCATAAGCTAGAGGTATTAACCATTCAGCATAGCCTCTCTTGGCTGAAAATTCTAGAACTCTACTTTTATCTTTTAAGATCCAATCAATAACTTTAGCAGCTGCATCAGGGTTTTTACTAGCAGCATTTATAGACATTGTGCCACCAATAGAAAGTTGATAATTTGGATTGCCACCATCATTAGAAATTATCGGTAAAGGAGCAACAGCCCAATCATCATTTTTATCAGCAAAACCTTCCATTATTTCAAATCCCCATGTACCTATTGGTAACATTGCAGCTTCTCTATTAACAAACTGAGAAGAAAATCCATCCCAATCTGTTGCATAGTAATTTTCTAAACTTCCTGACCAATATCCATCAAGCATATGCTTTTTGAGTAATTCAAGAGACTCAACAAATATCGGATCTGTCCATTTTTTCTCTCCTATTAAAGCTTTGTATACATTGTCAGGTCCTGCAAAGGTATTAAAATAATTACCTACAAGATGTTCATGAGTTGGTTGCCAACCAGATGATCCATATGCAAAAGGATACATTCCTTTGGCTTTAATTTTTTCTGCTAAAGATTCATATTCACTTAGGTTATTTGGAATTGACCATCCATTTTCATCAAATAATGTCTTGTTGTAGAATAGAACCATACTTTCATAGTTTTTAGGAAATGAGTAAAATTCACCTCCAAAAACTCCTAAATTATACGCCCAAGGTAGTATTTTTTTATCCCAACCATATTTTGATGCATATTCTTCCATTGATTTTAGAAAACCACCATCATAATAAGCTCTTACATATGTAGATCCAGATGATGTAACTATATCTGGTCCAGCACCAGCTAAAAGAGCTGTTCTTGTTGGTTCATTAACATCTTCACCCTTAAATGAAATTTTTAGTTCAATCTCATCTTGTGAATTATTAAAACGGTTCTGAATATCTTCAGTTATTGTAACTGCTAGGTCTGATCCTTCATTACCCCAATTCCACCATGTGACTGTAGTTTTAGAATAAGATAATGAAGTAAAATAAAATGTTGATAATATAATAATAAGTAATAATTTAATAAATTTATTAATCATTTATTTCTCCTAATTATGATCTTTTTTTTTACTACAGAAGACTAATCATTACTAATGCATATACATCATACGTAGGTATGATATTTTTGTTTCTTTAGTTAATATTACTATTTATGTCCCATCTTTTTTTAAGATATTGGCAAGTATCACAATACTTTGAACCTTTTGGATAACCTCCCTCTTCAAGTAATGTTTTAGCAGATATTATCGCTTTTTCTACCCAATTATCATTACATTTTAGTTCTACTAAATGAAGTTCAAATTTTAATGTTTGGTTAAACATAGGTTCATTTTTTAAACCATTGTAATAAACTAAATAAGCTGTATCAGAAACTTTAAAATTGTTTTTTCTAAATAACCACTGATACATCTCAAGTTGTCTTTTATAGCCTTTTGGATATTCATATTCAGACCATGTTTTATTCCAATTAAATTGATTTTTCGAAGTACTTTTGACATCAGATATTATTAATTCTTGGTTTGAATTTACCCAAACATCATCAACAGCTCCATAAAAGTAATACCCATTCATTTCATCTTTAAATGAAATTCCTTGTCTCCAATTTCGCCATTTATCAATATCAGGATGCTGAAAAGGTACGGCATCAATATTATTTTCAATAAACAGAGGATGTGGTTTTTGTAGATTTCTATAATAATCAAATTCATTCTTACATAAATTATCTACAGCACTATTGAGCGTAAATGGAAGCATTCTAAGAGACACTCTGTGTTTATATTGTAAAATAAAACACCTTTTACATTCTAAAGATTTCTCTACACCACTTCTACTAATTTTTATCATTATGTCCTGAATTAAATATAATAAGTATATAATATAAATTTAATACATTTTTTAAAAATTAAAAAATCTTTTTAAGATAAACTAATTACCACGCCCAAGTTAAATTAAAGTTTAAGTTAATATCATTAGAGATAGATGATAAATGATTATCTTTGTTAAGGTTTATAGGTGAAAAAATTCCAAATTCTGCTTTTAGAGAATTAAAATATCTTCTAGAAAAATTAATTATAAATGAACCCGTATTAGTATTTAAATCATTTGATAAGATTGATGATATAGATGAATCTTGAAGATCATTAAATACAACTCTATTAATTAAAAAAATGTCATTTTGATTAGCATTATGTGAACTTAAACCCCTGCTATCCTTCGTAAACTCTATCATGGATGTTAAGTCTAAATTATTATTTAAAAAACTATAAAATGTTTTTTCTAATCCTATTACAGCTGCTTGATATGATTGAATATTGCCTGATTTATTTGGTTGACCATATCTACTGATTATCTCAGATTTTAAAATAATATTACTCAAAGTTTGTTGAATTTCGAAACCATATTGTTCAATTTTAGTATATGTAGGATGTAATAAACTATTTAATTGTGAAAAAGATGGATCCCTACTATTACCTGAAAAGGCAGAAAATCCAAAATCAAAATCATCGTAATAACCATCCCACCTTAGAGCAAACTGATGAATACCATTAGAGGCTCCATTTGAATAGGAAGCAGTCTCGTTGTCAGGATTAGAAGAGAAAGATAGTCTTGAATTATTTGAAGGATAAATATTTTTTCTAAATATTGGAAGATAATAAAGTGATAAATTACCTATACCTAATTCTGAGGTAGATTTAATCATGAATTCACCCATTTTAATTGGATTAACTAATCCTTCATCAAAATTTTTAGAATTAATTATATCAACAAGGTTGAATGAATCTGTTTTTCCCCAAAATTCTATACTATTTCCAATTAACAGATCATAATCACCAATTGAAAAATTAATGTTGGCTTCTTTAATGTCAAAATATAAATCATTATCATTGCTTAAACTTTTAATAATTATATCAAGATTGTAATTTAAGCCATTGTTTTCAATGTATAATTTAGGGTTAATATTTAAAAATCTGGCAGAGTTTGAAATATTAGACGATGAAAAATCTTCACCAAAGAAAGAGCCATTAAAAGTAATTTCACCAAAATTTTCCACATAATATTCATCAGCTTGAACTAAGTTTATTAAACTAAAAAAAATACAAACAAAAAATAGTCTTATCATTTAGCCATTTTAGGAAGTTTTTTGGGATCAAAATCAGAGACTTTTAATCCAGACTGAATTTTATAATCTGACCATTTAAGAGAGGTAGATTTTCCTGTCTGAACATTAACCATTTCTAAACCATGAAAGAACCAATACTTATCTATATATAATCTATAGTCTGAATAAGTTAATTCCTTTTCAAGATCACCTCTTCTATTATAAAATTCTTGGAACTGAATTCTATTTTCTTTTAGATCTATATAAGCAATAATTTTTGAATAACCTGATTTCTTATTTTTAGGATATGATTCTATCTTGTTACATTGCAAATCAATATTTGGGCATTTTAATTCTTCTAACCATAGATAGGAATAATTTTGAATCTCTAATGAAGCAAGATCTTCAAAAGAAAATTCAGAACCTACAAATTTTCCACTCCTATTAGATGATGATATTCTCTTTACTCTTTTAATTGCAGGTAAATATAACCATTGGTCACTATCTTCTGGCTCAATCTTTGAATGAGTCAGATTTGCAGTTCCTTTAATATCTCTCGGTTGAGTGAATATTATTATTGACTTATCACCTTTATCACTGTTCAAGTCTTCCAAGGTCATATTATCAAATTTTCTAATACTTTCATTACCTGACTTATCTTTAAGAATGAAAGTACCAGTACTCGAAAAATCACCCACTCCATCATTTATAGTACTAGCTTTTAAAAAAATATCGTATCCTTTTTGTTCATTCGTTTCAGCTAAAGATTGAAATGAAAACAAAATTATAGGTGAAAAAATTATAATAAATACTAATGCAGCAGATGAATTTAATGATTTATTTCTAATTTTATCAAACCAAATTAGTAATGGAGGAAGCAATAAAAAGTCTACAAATAAAGCACAAGTAAGAGTTATTGCTGATAATGCTGCCAAATCTTTATTAGGTTTAAATCCTGACTGGGCTAAAATCGCAAAACCAACAACTAATCCTATACTAGTGATTAAAAGAGCCATACCAACATTATTAAAAGCATACCTAACACTGTCTTCAGCTGATTTTCCCATTTTTTTTCCTTCCGAGTATTTCATTATAAAATGTACGCTATCATCAACCACAATCCCAAGTGTCATAGCTGTTACAATAGAAACGGCTAATGTAACCTCACCCATCATGTAGCCCCATATCCCAAATCCCATTACTGCAGGCAAAAGATTTGGTATTAAGCTAATAAAACCTAATTTTAGGTTTCTTAAAACTAATAGAATTATAAAGGATATTCCTACTAATGCTAATCCTGTTCCTTTTAGCATAGCCGGAGCATCTCTTGCTGAAATCATTGAATACACAAAAGTTTGACCAGTTAAAGGAGCCTTTATTTCTGGAGCATTATCATCAAACCAATTTTGAACCCTGTTATTTAATTCTAGAAATGCAGCTGAAGTTATATTTGGAGTATATGCATCAATCTTAATTGACGATTTATCAATATTTATCTGATCAGTTAAATCTCTCCCATAACCAATTGATAATTCATATAAAAATAAATATTGAGATGCTTCTTCTCTATTATTTGGTATTTTATAAAATTGATTATCATCTTCATTCATACTTTTATTTAATTGTTTAATTGTATCTGTAATACTATTTACAGAACTTATCTCAGGTTGTGATCGAAGAAATTCAGTTAACCTATCAACCTTATCTAAAAAAACAGGGTCATTAATCCCATCTGATTCACCAGAATTAACAGAATATTGAAGTAAATTTAAACCACCAATCTCATTTTCATGATAGTCAGCATTCACTCTAAAATCATACCTATCATCAAAATATCTAATAAAATCATCCTGGAATTTAATTTGTGTAATCCCATAAGCTAAAGAAATAATTATTAATAAAGTTACTACTACAAATATTGTTTGAAATTTAATCACTAATTCAGCTAAGGAGTTCATTAAGTTATTAATTATAGCCGAACTTCTGTTTCTTTTCATAGGAAACCAACAAATTAAAGCTGGAAGAAGTGTAAGAGTAAAATATAAAGTTGCAATCATCCCTACAGAAACAAGATTTCCTAGTTGTCTGAAAGGTGGTGAAATAGAAAAATTTAATGATAAAAAACCTATAGCAGTAGTTAAACAAGCAACTGTAATTGCAGCACCATGGTCAGAAACTGCCTTTTTGGCCCAAACAACCCTATCCTCAGTTTCTAACATAGTTTGTCTAGCTGAAGATAAAATATGAACTGCACTAGCTACAGCTAAGGTTACAACCATAAGAGGAGCAATAGCTGTAACAGAATTCATTGGTACTCCAGACCAACCTAGACTTCCCATTGTAAAACCGACAGTCAGAATAATCATTAAAAAAACAGCTGCAGTTCCAAAAAAAGTTCTTAGCAAAAGTGCTACGGCAATTAATGAAGCAAGAATTACAAGAGGAACCAAAGTGCTCATATCTGATTCACTTGCTTCTGCAAAAAGAGACTGAATAGCAACTGATCCAACCATTTTAAAATCTATTTGAGGATATTCATTTTGAAATTCTTTTATTAAAGAATTTGCCTCTTTCATAACAAGAGGTATTTCTTTAGTTAATTCTAAACTTGGTAACCTAAAGATAGTACTTATGGATGTAATTGATGTATTTGGATAATTTAAAGTCTTTAATTCTATTCTTGAAAGAGCGACTTTTTTTGCTTTATCTGCATCTTCTTGAGAAATATTATATGGATCTGTGATCAAATCTTCAACTATTAAACTATCACCATCAGAATATGTATTTTGAAAGTTAGTAATTGAATTTACTACTCGAACATATGGTAATAACCATAATCTTTCAGTTAACTCAGCTATAATAGTAAGATTTTCTGGAGTATAAACTTCGCCATTCTTAGGAGTTATAACTATATTTAAATTATCATCTTTTGAAAACTCAGCTTCAAAAGCATCTAAAGCAATTCTATCAGGATTTTCTTCACTAAAAAATACCCTGCCATCTGTATCAAGCGTTATTCTTGAAGCGCCTGAAAAAATAAATAAAGTTATAATTAAACTTACTATTGTAATTTTGATTTTGTTGTCGATGACAAAATTAGCTAATTTTTCAAACATTTTATTTCCAATTTTTAGATTATATTTTTGAGGTATACTTTAAATGAATTAATTAAAATTTATCTCTATATTAATCAATTATTTAATTAATATAAATTGATTTAAATGGTATTTAAATATTCAAATTATTCATATGAAAATATTTATTAAAGGAGAAATTAATGTATGTAAGAATAAATCAAGTTAAATTTCCAAATAAAATGTCAAAAGATGCGGTTGATAGTCATGCACAGAACTTATTTGATGACTTTGGCAAGAGTGGAAGAATGATGAGAATGATTATAGATGTTTCAGAAATAAGTCATGTTGCTCTTTCAGTATGGAAAGATAGAGAAAGTTTTAAAAAAAATGGATATGATGAAATTAGTAAATTCAGTCAAAGATTAAAAGAAATGGGAGCTATAGTTACCTCATCTGAGGGAAATGCTAGACTAGAGCTTTCTGATTTATTTGAACCAAAAAACTTCATTAAAAGTAATAATAAATGAGATTATATTTTTTAATAATTTTAATGTTTGCATCTACCCTTAATGCAGAAAATATTATTACAGATTATAGAGAAAATAATAATATAAAAGAAAAAATAAAAATTGATCAATTATCATTTAAATTAAATAACCCATGGGGTATGACATTTATTGATAATGAAAATTTATTAGTAACTGAACAAAATGGCAATTTATTTAAAATAAATATTAATAATGAAGAAAAAATAAAAATTAATCATGATTTAAAAATATCATCATATAATCAAGGTGGTTTTTTAGATGTGTTATATCATAATAAAAAAGTATACTTTACATTTACTGAAAATCTAAGTGATGGAAAAAACACAACCTCAGTTGCTTATGGATTTTTGGAAAACAAAGAAATAAAAAATTTAAAAATAATTTTTAGAGCATACCCATCTTATAATTCTTCTAAACATTATGGATCACGACTTGTAATAAAAGATAATTTTTTATACGTCAGCATTGGTGATAGAGGAAGAAGTTCAAATGGTCAAGATTATCAAAAACATCCAGGAAGTATAATTCGTTTAAATCTTGATGGAACTATTCCAAAAGATAATCCTAAATATAATTTTAATAATAAATGGTTAAAAGAAATATTTCAGATAGGAGTTCGTAATCCTCAAGGAATGACGGTTTCTCCATTTGACAATAATATTTATATATCGAACCATGGACCCAAAGGTGGAGATTTTATTGGAAAAGTAATTGAAGCAGGAAATTATGGATGGAATGAAATTGGTTGGGGTGGAACAAATTATGACTCATCAATAATAGGTAATGGTGAACCATTTAATGAGAAGTTTGACAAGCCTCTTCTCAGTTGGGTTCCATCAATAGCTCCTTCTGGAATAATTTTTTATGATAAGGAACTCTTTTCAAATTGGAAAGGTGATTTGCTTGTTTCTTCACTTAAATTTGGGAGACTCATAAAAGTTAAATTTTCTAATAATAAAGTCCAAAAAATTGAAAATATTATTAAATTCAGAAATGGTAGAGTAAGAGACATTGAGATAGATAATGAAGGTAAAATATATTTAATTTTTGATAATATAAATTCACCAATAATAATTATTTCAAGATAAAAAATTTTTCTAGTATTTTGAGATTAAGTTATCAGTTCTTCTTGACTTATTATAAAAAAATATACGAAATTTGTTTTTAAACATTCTTTTTATTTTTTATGACATCAAATAACTTAAATAATTTTATTAATATTAATACTCATCCAATTAATGATAATAATTTTATCCAATTTTGTAAAAAGTCTTTTCTAGATAATGGAGTTCTTACAATTCCAAATTTTATAAATGACGAATCCATAAAGAATTTTTGTAGGGAAGCAGATAGTAATAAAGATAAAGCTTTTTTTACAAAGAATACTCATAATGTTTTTTTAACTCCAAATAATAATAATTTTCCAGAAGATCATATATATAATTTTCAAATTTCTTCTTCTAAAGGTTGTGTTACTACAGATCAAATTCCTAAATCTTCAGGTTTAAAAATAATTTATAACTCTCTAATTTTTAAAAATTTTATATCAAAAATTGTTGGTGAAAAAAAATTATATGAATATGCAGATCCTTTATCATCTATCAACATTCATTATGCGAAAGAGGAGCAAGAGCTAGGCTGGCATTTTGATAATTCAAATTTTGCAGTCACTTTATTATTACAAAAACCAAATAAAGGAGGAATATTTGAATATGTTAGAGATATTAGATATCTTAATAATAAAGAAGTAAATTTTGATGGTATTGAAAAAATTATTCATGGAAAAATCAAACCATCTGTTTTAGATATTCAACCAGGAACATTAGTTTTATTTAGAGGTAAAAACTCCATGCACAAAGTAACTCCGACAATAGGTAACAAAACGAGGTATCTCGTTGTTTTTGCTTATAATTCTAAGCCTGGTATTTCACTCTCAAAATCTGCTCAAAAAACATTTTTTGGAAGAGAAGCTTAAAGGTTAATTATAAGGTGAATTAAAAAAAAGTTTTGTATAATATTTAAAATTCATTTTATTTAATAATTTTAGATAACTTTGCAATATGATTACAATTAATACCACAACAACCACCAATAAAATTAATTCCAAAATCAATCCATATTCTTGTATATTGTATAAAATCATCAGGTGAAATGACACTCTTAAATCGCCATTTAGTATCATTTCTATAACCAATTTCAGTGTAAGATCCTGAATGAGGATATACACCTATCAATCCATTCCAGTAAGATTTCAAAACCTTTAATGATGGGAGTACATATTCCATATCAGTATGCATAATATTAATAACTTCTATTTTTTCTTTTGATAAAATCTCAGCAATTTCTTTTAATTTCTCTCCCTCTAAAAGACATATATCCCCTTTTGAATTAGCTTTACAAGATAAACCAACCCAAATTGGGAGACCTGATTTTTTTGCAGCATTTAGAGTAATTAAAGTCCTTTCAATATCAACCATCATCTCTAATATAATAAAATCAGCACCACCATTAGAAAAAATAATCGACTGTTCTTCAATAGAGTTTTTTAATTGATTATTTGATGGATATCTTCCAGTCCATGTCCAATAAGAAATTCCACCTGCAACTAAAACTTCATCTTCTTTATACATTTTTTTTCTTGCATTAAGAGCAATATCTAATCCCATTTTATTAATTTTATAAAAGTCTTTATCATGATTTGCATCTTCTAAAGCATGAAGCGTATTAGCAAATGTATTTGTAATTATAATTTTTGAACCAAGCTTAATATAATCTTGATGAATTTGTTGAAGAATTTTGGGGTGAGTTAATGCTGCACCTCCATTCCAGGCATGCTTTAACTGTGGAACACCTCTTCTTTCTGCTTCGGTACCAGTAGCACCATCAAAAAGAATTAATTCTCCATTTCTGGCTTTTGTAATTAATGAGTTATATCTATTCATTTAAAATAAAAATTTTGTATATATATTTATATAATCTATAAAGATTAAAATTAATAAAATATTTAGTTAAATTTATGTCTATTTGGGGAAGTTTATTAGGTGGAGTTATTGGGTTTTCATTCGGTGGACCTTTTGGTGCACTGCTTGGATCATTTATTGGAAGTAGAATTTCTAGAGCTAGATCATCAAGTAAATATGGATCTTTTAACCAATCTCAACAAATATTTGCATTATCTTTAATTGTTTTATCTGCAAAATTGAGCAAAGCAGACGGTGTTGTTAGTAAAGAAGAAATTTTAGCTGTTAAAAATAAACTCAATATTCCTAAAAATGAAATGGAAAGAGTTGGAGAAATTTTTAATAAGGCAAAAAATGAAAGCACGGGTTATGAGCCATATGCTCAGCAAATTTACGATATTTTTAAAACTAACCCTAATGTTCTAGAAGAAGTTATAAATATATTATTTTATATTGCTGAAGCAGATGGAATTGTAAGTAAAGAAGAACTCGAAATGATTGAAGGTATTTCAAGAATTTTTAGACTTAATAAATTACAATTTGAGTCTATTCAAGAAAGTAGAAAATCATCTGATAAAATAAATCCTTATATTGTTTTAGAAAGTAGTCCTTCGGATGATATTAAAGAAATAAGAAAAAAATATATCAAGTTATCTAAAGAACATCACCCTGATCTATTACTAAGTAAAGGGGTTCCAGAAGAAGTTATTAATGAAAGTAAAAATAAAATGAGAGCAATAAATTCTGCCTGGGATCAAATCCAAAAATTAAAATCTACTTAATTTAAAGTGCTTTATTTATTTTATTAAATAGACCTGGTGCAGCCTCATTAGAAGGATTATGAACTGCAAAAACACCATTTTCTCTCAATTCAACTTCAGTATTAGTGTCATTAGCTGTCCCGATAAATTTAATTTTTGGATTTAAATGTTTACAAGCTTCAAGTAATTTAACATTACTTGTACCTTTAAGTAAAATATCATCAATACAACATATAACAACATTTGCATTAGCAACACCTGCAGCCTCTAGAGTATGAGGGTTAGAGATATCACCATAAAATACATCAGATCCAAAACTTCTTATATGTTCTTGAATTGCGTATCTATAGTCTATGACAAGGGACTCAGGAAATGAGGATTTATTATTATTTGTAACATACTGAAATAAAGAGGTTGCATTCTGATGATAACCTAAAAAAATAACTTTATAATCTTTCTTCATATTTTGAAGATCTTGTATGGAACTTTCTTTAAAAAAACGACCAAATAAACGATCAAATAAAAATGCAATTTGATATGCATGTCTAATTAAATAGGTAGAAATACCAATAGAAATTAAAGTTGCATAAGAAATAACACCTACTTGATAAGTAGTTAGCATTCCTTGATAATAACCTAAAGGAAGAAACTTGATTGCAAACTCACCAATTTGAGTAAGATTGATTGCTGCTACAACTGCAACTATTAATCCCTCTCCTGATCTTAAAAGTGCTGGAGAAAAAATTATTAATTTTGCAAATAGAACTATAAACACAAGAACCATAGAGCCAATAAAAATGTCCCAAGTAAGTTGTGGTAGAGTAATTCCTAATGAAATAAATAGAATAGCCAGAAAAAAATCCCTTAGTGAGAGAATTTTAGGTAAAACCTCATGGTGAATTGGGTGTCTCCCGACTGCTATTCCAGCTATTAAAGCGCCAACTTCTGGAGGAAGACCAATCAAATGAAAAGCTTGAGCACTTGCAAAACACCAACCCAAACCAAGAAATGAGACTACTTCAATAGAGTGACCAATTATTTTAAATAGAGGTCCAATTAATCTTTCAAAAATAATAAAAATTAAAGCAGAAATTGCTGCTGTCTGACCGAGTAAAAACATTAAACTATAAAACGAAATCTCATCTCCACTAGTGCCAACTCTTATTAATAGATATGATAATATAACTACGGCCCAAAGTTCTTGACTTAATAATGTAGCAATTGTTATCTTTCCTGCTCTTGTTTCAACCTCTTTCTTATCTGCCAAATGCTGCATAACTGCTGGGGTTGATGACAATGCTAATGCAGCTGCAAAAAAAATCCAGCTATCTAAAGCTCCTGCATTCCCTCCATGCCAATTACCCGTATAAGCCAAAGACCATATTCCTATAAAAGCTAAAAGCATAGTTACAGGAACTAAAAA
>MDTB01003216.1_pt1 | contig 13443 bp, 12 predicted proteins | sample 811161 | NCBI WGS metagenome assembly MDTB01 (sample SAMN05326650, study PRJNA326480) | marine metagenome | isolation source: seawater | place: Mediterranean Sea | collected 2009
GAATTGATATTCATCCTAAAGCGCTGAAGCTTGTAACGCGAAATTTGCGCAGGGTAGATAATATTCGGAACGACGCCGAGGCTAACCGACTGTTTCTTGAAATGCTTACGTCTTCAAAAGAGGCGGAGGCAACGCTGCGTCGTTTAAACGAGGCAAGTGTTGTTGGCCGGTTTATTCCCGATTTCGGCCGTGTTGTTGCGCAGATGCAGTATGATATGTATCACGTTTATACGGTTGATGAGCATACCATTTTCGCCATCGGAATTCTGCATGGAATTGAGCAGGGAAAATACCAAGACGATATGCCGGTCGCCACTGATGTGATTCACAAAATCAGTTCCCGGCGAGCCCTGTTTGTAGCGTTATTTTTGCATGATATTGCAAAAGGTCGCGGCGGTGACCATTCGGTTCTGGGGGCGGAAGTTGCAGAGGAACTATGCCCGCGTCTTCGCCTTTCCGCAGAGGAAACTGAAACAGTAGCTTGGTTGGTCCGTCATCACTTGTTGATGAGCCGCATAGCATTTCATCGTGATCTTTCCGATCCGAAGAGTATTAGAGATTTTGCCAATATAGTTCAGTCTCTCGAACGTCTTCGACTTCTATTGCTTCTCACGGTTGCTGATATTCGAGCTGTAGGTCCTAGTGTTTGGAATAACTGGAAAGCTTCCCTATTGCGTGAATTGTATTTTGCTACGGAATCCCAGTTGTCGGGGGGACATAATGCGACTGGGCGCGAAGCCAGAATCGAGGAAGCAAAGTCAGCTGTTCGCGAACGTTTGGAGAGTTGGGCGGAGGACGAAAGAGAAAAATTTGTAGCGCTTGGATACCCCTCTTACTGGCTCTCAATCGATACGGAAACGCATTTGCGGCACGCGAAAATCATTCATAAGGCAGACGATAAAGGGGAAGCACTCGTTTTGGACGTGCGTATTGAAGACGATATTGATGTCACTGAAATAACTATCTATACGGCGGACCACCCTGGTTTGTTTTCGCGCATAGCTGGCGCCATGGCGGTATCAGGGGCAAATATTGTTGATGCTAAAATTTTTACGACGACCAGTGGTATGGCACTCGATATTTTTTCGATACAGGACTCTAGGGGCAAGGCCTTTGTCGAAAAATCAGCACTTACTCGGCTTAAAGCCTATATTGAGAGAACTCTCACTGGAGAAATTAATCTTTCTAAGGAACTTGAAAAGGCGCCACTTTTCCCGTTCCGGACCAGTGTCTTTACAGTGCCCCCAAGGGTTTTAATAAACAACTCTGCCAGCTCGACACATTCTCTGGTGGAAATTAATGCACGGGATAGGGCAGGGTTGTTGCATCAAGTGACCCGGTCGCTAACGCAAATAGGTTTGCAAATTTCTAGTGCATTGATCACGACATATGGTGAAAGGGCGGTCGATGTTTTCTATGTTAAAGACACATTCGGTATGCAGGTTACCCATCAAGCAAAGCTTGACCAGATCCGGAAGGTAGTTTTGGGGGTGATTACAGAAACAGACGGTGTGGGTGTTGAAGTGGCAGCAAATTAAAAATTAAGCTTTTTCTTCCTCTTGCCCTAAATATCCTCTAAATTTTGCATCTATGGTGCTTCTCCGATCTATAATTACCGTCAGCAGCTTTACATTTCTGAGCCGAATATTTGGGTTTGTCCGAGATATGTTAGTTGCGGCATATCTAGGGGCGGGACCCATAGCTGACGCCTGCTTTGTCGCCTTTAAAATGCCTAACTTTTTTCGCCGTTTGTTTGCTGAGGGCGCATTCAACGCTTCGTTCGTGCCACTCTTTTCGGCGAAGTTGACGGATGAAGGGAAATCCTCTGCTTTGGATTTTGCAGGGGCTGTTATGTCGTTAATGACAATCCTTCTATTAATTTTCGTTATCATTTTTCAGATTGCGATGCCTTGGTTGATGTATATTTTCGCCCCCGGCTTTGTAGATGATTCGGAAAAATTTGCGCTTGCGATTGATCTCACGAGGGTAACCTTTCCCTACCTTTTGTTTATCTCACTTGTGTCGCTTCTTGGAGGTGTTTTAAATTCACTGGGACGTTTTGCCGCTGTAGCGGCAACGCCAATCATTTTAAATTTGTTTCTGATCGGCGGTCTACTTATAGGAACCCCTTATTTACCGAACGCTGGCCATGCATTTGTTTGGGGTGTTTTCTTGGCGGGTATCGCGGAATTTTTATGGTTAGTTCATGCATGTCATCGTGAAGGCTTCACGTTGTACTTAACTAAACCAAAATTGTCTCCGTCAGTTCGCCGATTGCTAAAGCTCATGGTGCCGGGTGCTATTGGTGCGGGAGTCTTGCAAATCAATCAATTGGTTGACGTTATAATTGCCTCTCTTTTGCCCACGGGCGCGATCTCTTTTTTATATTATGCTGATCGCGTTCATCAACTTCCGTTAGGTGTAGTCGGCGTTGCAATTAGTACTGCCCTATTGCCAGTTCTGGCTCAACAAATTCGCGTTGGCGACGACAAAAGCGCACTTTATAGTATGAATCGAGCTATAGAAATGGCACTTCTTTTGACGCTTCCTGGCGCCGCTGCATTGTTGATGATAGGTCAACCGATCATAAGTATTCTTTTTGAGCGCGGCGCATTTGATGCCGCGGCTTCACTTGCAACAACTCAAGCATTGATGGCGTATTCAATTGGTTTGCCGGCATATGTCCTTATTAAGGTTGTGTCCCCTGGTTTCTTTGCGCGTCAGGACACCTCAACACCAGTCAAGATCGCCATCGTCTGTGTATTTTTAAACTTGGGCCTCAATCTGGCATTAATGCAAGTTTTTGCGCATGTTGGTATAGCGATGGCGACTGCAATTTCCGCCTGGGTTAACGCGGTGCTTCTTTTGATTTTTTTGTATAGAAGGGGCCAGTTTAAGACTGACACGAGGCTTCGGAATAGAGCTTGTCGTATCCTCATGGCTGCTTTGGGTATGGCCGCTGCACTTTGCCTCCTGCATATCGCCTTTCAGGACTTATACGATGCAGGTCAAGGCGGTCGCATAACTTTGCTCGCGATACTCGTTTTAGGAGGACTTTTGGTTTACTTTGCCCTTATATTTTTATTTCGTGGCGCAGTAATAAATGATTTTAAGTCTCTGCTGCGCCGGCAGCAAACCGATTAAATGAAGGTTGTTTGACATAGCGGGTTAATAGCGGGATAACCCGGCCCGATAAGAAAGGGAAGCTAATGGCGCGCGTTTTTTCGGGAGTACAGCCGACGGGGAACCTGCATTTGGGGAACTATCTCGGAGCTATCCGAAATTTCACTCGATTGCAGGATGACAACGAGTGTCTTTACTGTGTTGTAGATATGCACGCAATAACAGTATGGCAGGACCCTGAAGTTTTAAAGAATAATACACGTGAAGTAACCGCAGCTTTTCTGGCGTCCGGGATTGATCCAAAGGCTCATATCGTTTTCAACCAGAGCCGGGTTCCACAACACGCAGAAATTGCTTGGATATTTAACTGTGTCGCTCGAATGGGCTGGCTCAATAGGATGACCCAGTTCAAGGAAAAAGCTGGCAAAAACCGCGAGAATGCAAGCGTGGGTTTGTACGTTTATCCCAATCTTATGGCTGCCGATATTTTAGCCTACAAAGCAACGCATGTACCTGTTGGCGACGATCAAAAACAACATCTTGAATTGGCCCGCGATCTTGCACAAAAATTTAATACTGATTTTGGGGTAAACCAATTTCCGATTGTTGAGCCGCTAATTTTAGATTCAGCGGCACGGGTAATGAGTTTACGAGATGGGAGAAAAAAAATGAGCAAGTCGGATGCCTCTGACTATTCTCGTCTCAATTTGACTGATGATGCTGATACTATTGCTAAAAAGGTTCGAAAAGCGCGCACAGACCCAGAACCTGTCCCTGATGGATCGCCAGAAGGCGGTGATCGGGCGTCGCGGCCTGAGGCCTTTAACCTGCTGGAAATTTATGCATCACTAGCTGATCAACCCATCTCTAAAATTCAACAAGAATTTGGTGGACAGCAATTTTCGGAATTTAAGGAATCTCTGGTTAATCTAGCTGTTGAAAAACTTGGACCTATAGGAGGAGAAATGCAACGTTTTGTGAGAGACCCAAAATATATAGACTCTGTCTTGTTTGATGGAGCCGAAAGGGCCCGCGCTATAGCCGAGCCGATTAGGGACGAGGTATATGAAATTATAGGGTTTCTACGGGCGTAGTTTATTTAGAGTGGGGGTTTTAGCAAAAACAATAATGCCGCGTGTTAAATGTGCGGCCACTTTTATTGAGAATGAATAACTTGAGAGTTTTTTCGAATAAGTTTTAAAAAACGGGCTTGAAATTAACACCTTTATAAACGATGTATTTGGTTCGGCGTTAAGCTTTGCTCTAGCCCTCAAAAAATTTGTTGGTTTTCAGTTTAAGGCGGAAAAAAATTTGTAAGATTTGGTTTAGGGAAACCGGCTTTGCAGGGGAGATTATGATATGTTTAAAGTTCCGCGGGCGGGCATTTGGAGCGCTTTAAGTTTTGAGCGAGCAGCGTTGGTATTCACCATTCTTAGCGTTGGTATCCTTTATATCCTGGTTTTATCCCAACCTGCAGCTATGCACTTAAAATTTGCAGAGCAGGAAACATATCCAAAACCTGCGCAGTCCCGCGTTGTTTCCCACGTAAAATGGCAAGCGGCAATGCGATCAGGCGGTTGGCCTGCTGAAAAATCTATCGCCGTAACTTCAAACGCGCCAACTCACGGAATAGAGAATGGTTTTGATCAAATTGAATATAGTTTGAGAAATGTTCGTTGGTATCATGAAGTACCTCGTGTCTTTTTGACAACCCTGCCAAAAGATTTGCCAAAATTACGTGAACCCGCGGAACGTAAGAACGTTTTCATTATGATGATGCTTCCTTTGGTGCTCCACACAAACGAGCTGATTTTGCAAACAAGAACTAAGCTCAGAACTTTGCTGCTTTCAAAAGAATCCGGGAAAATACTATCGGTCAAGGACCAAAGATTTTTATCGAGTATAGCTATTAAATATGGTCTAGAGACTCCTAATATAGAAGACTTAATGAAACGTGTTGATATTATTCCCCCATCACTTGCATTGGCGCAGTCAGCTGAGGAAAGCGGTTGGGGTACTTCACGCTTTGCTCGTGAAGGAAACGCTTTGTTTGGACAACGGACCTGGCGCAGTGTGACAGGCCTTGTTCCTAAAAAACGCGATGAAGGGAAAACATTTAAAGTTAGAACGTTCGATCATCTGCTCGATGGGGTTAAAGCGTATGCTCACAATCTGAATGTAAACTTTTTCTATAAAGACTTTCGAGAAGAGAGAGCAGCTATGCGCGATTCAAATAGTAGCACTATTGATGGCGTGCAATTGGCTACAACCCTTACGCGCTATTCTGAACGTGGTTCTGAATATATTAAGACAATTCAAAAGATTATTAGAATTAACAGTCTTTCTGTTTTTGATGAAGCGCGGTTATTAGATAAATCCGCTGGTAAAAGTAAAGATTTGAAGGTGAAACCTAGTAGCCCCGATACTTGATTATGACGTCAATGTGGAACTAAGAATTGAATCCCTAACCAGCGCCATCGTCCGTTTTTTTCTGGTAATGTGCAATTTAATCGTGTTCGGCCGGGGCGGAATGCTCTAGGCGCCCGCGCTTCGATACGACGTTCGCCTAGCCTTTCGATATGTATCTTGCCGAATCCCGTTGCATAGCAGGCAAGCTGCGATCGGTTGTTGGTATATGAACCGTCTAAAGTAAAACCAAATAGCGGCGGATTGTTTTGACCCTTCAGGTATGGGTCTGTCGGTGTTAGGTCGCTAACTTTTAGAGGTAGAGAGCGAACGGCTAAGCGGAATCTTTTAATGCCACCAAAGGTTTCGTTGAAGGTGAAGCGGGGCAAATAAAAAAAGTTTGAATTTTTATAAATCGCCCCGGAATGTTGCCCAAAACCCGTTTTGAACCCCGCTGCACGAACCACTTTATTTACAGCTAAACTATATTCGCCATAGGGGTAGGCGATCATTTCAGGCACAATCCCAAGCTCTGATTTGAAACGTGATGTAGAAGCTTTGAGATCGGCTAAATTCTTTTTGGCGGTGTTTAGGGGCATATGGAGGTGCGAAGCTGTTTGGCTGCCAATTGTAACGCCCGCTCTAACCATTTCACGCAATTGATCCCAGGACATATAATTTTGTCCCTTCTGATCAAGAGGTTTGGTAGCGACGAATAAAGTCACCGGAAAATTAGCGGCCCGAAGCATCGGCCATCCAGTTTTATAAACAGAAAGGAAGGCGTCATCAATACTAATGCCGATGGTTTTCTTTGTGAACTTTCTCCCACTCCGGATTGTTTTGATAATTTCTGGAATTGGTTTGACATCATAGTCGCCGGCTCGTAATTCCGCCAAATGCGCCTTGAACTGCTCTATGGTTGTATTTGTTGCGGGGTAACGACTCTCATCAAAACGATGATACATAATGACCACCGCGGATCCTGAGGCAAGTGCTGATTTAGTTAGAAGCACTGAAGGAAGGGTGTATAGAAATAAAAAGACGTACCACTTGCAGCGGCCTATTAGGGCAAACATTTCAAGAAACACCTAGCACCGAAAAAATTATTCTTTTATGCCAGGTTTTTCGGTCAATTTCGATAGTCTTTATTATCAGACATTAGATTTTTGGCTATGGCATCATTTGCTCCGGAATTTCCGTGTCGCTGATTAGTGGGTATTTTTGTGAACTGAAAAGCTGGTAATGCCACCACTCATTGCGATAAAAGTCCCATCCGGCCTGGGTCATTATGCCAAGGAGTATCAGACGATTTTGCTGCGCGATTTTTGAAATTTGATTGTTTCCGTGATAGGATTTGGGTGTAAAGGCATCGAATGCAGTACCCATTTCAAGGGGCGTACCATCAGGCATAGTCAAAGTGAGGTCGACGGCAACACCCCTTGAGTGTGGCGAGCCCCGTCTAGGATCTGCGAGAAAGAGGGGGTCGGGGGTATGGTTCCATAGAACCCATTGTGCCTCCGATGGGCGGAACCCATCATAAACCCGGATCCGATAACCAAGGTTTTGTGCACTTTCTATAGCATCTTTAAGAGCCTCAGCGGCCTCAATATGGAGATAGCAAATTGCGTTTTCATATACTGGCTTGCCAGTAAAATTCTCCTTCGTGGCATAGGCAAGCGATATGTCGGCACCAAATTCAGAGGCTGTAATCTTGACGAGATCCATTGGAGTCCGATCCTTTTAAATGTTAGTAACAACATTATTCTTCTATCAAACAAACCGAATCGGAAGATGAAAGTCCTTGGAATAGATACCGCTGTTGGTGCTTGCTCTGCTGCTGTTTGGGAACAAACGGCTAAAGCCAGTTATCAAAAAATAATGACTAGAGGACATGCAGAAGAGCTAGTTCCTATGATTAATCGGGCTCTTGGAAAATCTGGGTTCACCTTCAGTCAATTGGATCTAATTGCGGTGACAATTGGACCGGGTTCTTTTACTGGTTTACGAACGGGCTTGGCTGTAGCTAAAGGATTGGGGCTTGCATTAAACATTCCTGTTCACGGTGTTACCACGCTTGAAGCTGTTGCATTTGCTGCAAAGCGCGCACGTTCTTTGGAGGCGAAGCTTCCCATTGTTGTAGTTCTCGAAACCAACCGCGAGGAAATCTTCTGTCAGCAATTTGATGGGAACGCTGCAGAGCAAGGTGAAGTATCGGCAGAGTTGGAAAGCTTTATTGTTGAAAAATTGCCGAGAGGCTCGATTTGTTTGTGCGGTGATGGCGCGCAGCGGATTCTGGCTGGTCTGCCGCAATCAGAGCACAAGCGGATTCATCGATTGACTTTGTTAGAACGGCCTATGGCCGAAGATGTCGCAGAAATTGCCGCATGCCGAGTTGAACGGCCAATAGGCGCGCAGCCTCTTTATATTTATCCGCCGGCAGCAAAGATTCCTGACTCTGGGGGAAGGTCTCGATTGTGAAAACAACGAACACTGTAGAAAACATGAGGATAGCGGATATAGATCTTGTGGCGAAGATCCACGCTACGTGTTTTTATGACGCGTGGGGGCCACCTATGATACGGCAGGTTTTGGATATACCGGGAACCTTCGCTCTGATTGTGCGACGAAAAAATCACAGTTCTATAATTGGGTTTGCCCTTGCTCGGATAGTAGCGGATGAATGCGAGTTATTATCACTCGGCGTTGAATCGGAATATCGGACAAATGGGGCGGGATCACTACTCTTGAGTGCTGCTATGGACCGGGCTTCTTCAGAGCGCGCGAGGTGGTTTTATTTAGAAGTTGCTGAAAATAATGACGTCGCATTGCGGCTTTATAAGGCGCATGGTTTAGCCAGGGTAGGTTATCGCCCAAATTATTATGATAACGCTGATGGCACTAAAACCAATGCTCTTACGATGCGCTGTCAGTTGCCTTAATAATTACAAACTGTGTGTTTAGTTTTTATAAAGTGTGAGAAGATGTACGATGTCATATCCGGATGTGGCGGTTTTTTCCTCTGGTTCAATGTTGAGCACAGTGTGACCAAGTTCTCTAAGGGATGCAGGCACATTTTCGATCGGTTCCTGCCCCACAAGCCGGATTTCCGCACTTTCGCCGGAGGACATTCCTTCAATCAAAAGGCGAGTTTTCACGAAAGTCATTGGGCAAACATCGCCAGTTATATCAAGAAAGTGTTTTTTTCCTGTAGTCATATCGTCCTAAAAGCTAAAAAAATCTATTTTGTTTTTTTTATAATGTAATGTAGAGATGCCAACCAGCGGGGATGATGGATATCAGCTAAAAAAAAATTGAGTTATATGTCCCTTTTTAATCAGTATTCGCTATAGTATAGCTATGGAAAATGAAAGCAACGCAATGGATAACGTCTCCTCTCTATCAAGTATTGAAAAGGCTTGTATAGAGAAGGGTATGAAAATGACGGATCAACGCCGTGTTATTGCGCGGGTCTTGTCCGACTCTACCGACCATCCGGATGTTGAGGGCGTTTATCGCAGGGCGTCTGAGATGGATCCAAAAATTAGTATAGCAACCGTCTATCGCACACTTAGGCTCTTTGATATTGCAAACATCATAGATCGTCACGACTTTGGTGATGGTCGTGCCCGGTATGAGGTTTCAGCAGAAGGCTCACATCACCATCATCTAATTGACATGAAAACTGGTGATGTTCTGGAGTTTGAGAATGGAGAGCTTGAAAAAATAAAAAGGCGTATTGCGCGTGAACTGGGATACCGGCTGGTTGGTGAAAGATTGGAACTCTATGGAGTTTCCCTTGAATCAGATAGAGAATCTCCTGACAAAGAAGACGCGAGCTAATCGTCACAAAACTTTTTCCAGACTGAAAATATACATTCTTTATTCCTATAGGTTGGGAGAACCGTCGCGGTGCTGGCGACAGAATGGTTGTTTGTTATGTTGGGAGTGACGACAGCATCTAATATAAATTTTCCAATATGTACCAAGAATTTGGTCGCCCGTTTAGCGGTGTCGCCTGAGGAGATTGCCGCGGCCCAGTCATTACGCTATCGGGTATTTTATGAAGAGATGGGCGCCAACCCGTCTCTTGAAATGCAACTGCTTCGATCTGACTTCGATCGTTTTGATGAAATCTGTGACCATCTGCTGGTTATCTGCGAAGATAGGGCCGATTTGCCGTGTGGCGTTGTCGGTACCTATAGAATTTTGCGCAAACGTATAGCAATAGAAAATGGTGGGTTTTATTCGTCGGATGAATTCGATTTGACGCCTTTGCTTGATTTTAAAGGAGAGATTATGGAACTCGGCCGATCATGCGTAGACCCAGAGTATCGCAACAGGCCGACAATGCAGCTGCTCTGGCAGGCAATACTTTATTACGTTCAGCTTTACAAAATCGAGATACTTTTTGGCTGTGCAAGTTTTAAGGGGATAAAAATTGAAAACATAAAGTTACCGCTCTCTTATCTCTACCATTACCATCTGGCCCCTATAAAACTGCGTCCTCAGGCGATCAATGGCCGTTTTATTGAGTTAAATAGACTGCCTAAAGACGAGATAAATTGTAGCTTTGCATGGAAAAACTTACCCCCTTTGATTAAAGGTTATCTTCGCCTGGGGGGCTTTGTCGGCGATGGCGCTGTTGTGGATCAACAATTTAACACTACGGATGTTTCCATAATCGTTAAAACTGACCTTATTACAAAAAGATATTTTCGGCACTATGAACGCTTTGCAAACCCGTCACTTGATTGACAATCGATTGAGTTCGCCCATTCTGGCGGCATCGCGGCTTACTGCCTATATGGTTTTGACGATTGTTCTTTTGCCAATCCAGACATTAGCTGTTTTGTCTTGCACAAGATTGACCAAATATATACCAATTATTTATCATAGAATTTGCGCACGGATTTTTGGTGTTAAAATTCGGACGAACGGAGCTCCTTCGCAGACTCATCCCACACTATTTGTATCCAACCATGTCAGCTATATGGATATTACTGTTTTAGGATCCCTGCTAAATGCCTCATTTATTGCTAAAGCAGAAATATTAAAATGGCCCCTTTTTGGACAGCTGGCGAAACTTAACCGCACAGTTTTTGTTCAAAGACGAAGCCCTCGTGCTGCTGAGCAACGGGACGAGATATCTCACCGTCTCTCTTGCGGGGATAGCCTAATCCTATTCCCGGAGGGCACGAGCGCAGATGGGTTGAATGTTTTACCCTTTAAAAGCTCGCTGTTTTCTGTTGCCGAGCATCGTGGAAAATCTGAACCACTCGTTCTTCAACCGGTTTCTATTTCTTACACACAACTTGATGGCATCCCACTGAGTCGTTTTCTTTTGCCCCATTTTGCCTGGTACGGTGAAATGACAATGGTGCCCCACCTTTTTAGGTTTGCTGGACTTGGCTGTGTGACCATCGATGTAACATTCCATGATCCAATCATGAGTTATCAATTCCAAAACCGGAAAGAGATATCGGAATATTGTCATCGGGTGGTTTCCGTTGGGGCTAGTGGCTCTAACGTCGTTCGCGCGCTTTTATCCTGATCTACTGTGCCGAAGGACGCAGACGAAGTTGGTAAGTCCTATTCTTGACTAATGGCCGGACAATGCTACTGTCTTTAAAAGCCGCGACCAACTGCTTCTGACCAATTTAGGCTGGAAATAGAGAATGCGGCGTACATTTTCGGATTGCCCCTTGGCGAAAAAGGTTTTTATCAAAAGCTACGGCTGTCAGATGAATGTCTATGACTCCGCCCGTATGGGAGATGTCTTGGCGCGGGAGGGCTATATCGCGACGGATGCCCCTTCCAACGCAGACCTTGTAATCCTCAACACCTGTCACATCCGAGAGAAAGCAGCGGAGAAGGTTTACTCCGAACTTGGGCGATTACGCTCGTTAAAAGAAAGTGGAATGTTGATTGCCGTGGCAGGTTGTGTAGCGCAGGCGGAGGGAGAGGAAATTATGCGCCGCGCGCCATATGTGGACTTTGTTGTCGGTCCACAAAATTATCACCAGCTGGCAAAACTAGTTTCCGATGCCAATCTAACTCAAAAATCTTCGGGATTGGCATGCGCCATCAATACGGATTTTCCTGCAGAATCTAAGTTTGATTTTTTACCTGAGGCGCGGGCCAGTGGACCGGCAGTATTTCTTACAATTCAAGAAGGGTGCGATAAGTTTTGTTCGTTTTGTGTCGTTCCATATACTCGCGGTGTCGAATTCTCCCGTCCCGCCAGTTCAGTTCTTGAAGAAGCACGGCAATTAGTCAATGACGGCGCGACGGAAATCACATTGCTTGGTCAAAACGTAAATGCTTATCATGGAGATGAGGGTAGGCTCGCTGGATTAATCCAAAAACTCTCGGAAATTGGCGGGCTCAATAGAATTAGGTATACCACGTCCCACCCACGCGATATGGATAAGGATTTGATTGCTGCCCATGGGAACATTTCAAAGTTAATGCCACATCTTCATTTGCCCGTTCAATCTGGTTCGGATGCGACCCTTGCCCGGATGAACCGCCAACACGTTGCCGACGATTATCTTAGAATTATAGATAAACTAAGAGCAGCACGCCCAGACATTGCTTTATCTTCTGATTTTATTGTTGGCCATCCCGGTGAAACAGATGCTGATTTTGAAGCAACATTAGCGTTAGTCGACGCCGTCGGATATGCGCAGGCCTACTCATTTAAATACAGCAAACGGCCTGGTACACCGGCATCGGATAGGGACGATCAAGTTCCAGAACATGTGAAATCAGATCGGCTGGAGGCACTGCAGAATTTGCTAAATCGGCAGCAGCTTGAATTTAATAAGAGCTTTGTTGGCAAAGTGGTTCCTGTCCTTTTTGAGCGTCGCGGAAAACTTCCCCACCAAATAGCGGGACGGACACCTTATATGCAGGCTGTGTACGTTGATTGCGAAAATAGTGACAGGGCTGATCAACATTTCGGAAAAATTCTGCCAATCCGCATTTTTGATGCTTTTGCTAATTCTCTAACTGGAATTATAGAAACACCAATAGAACGGAGGGAAAGTAATCTGATGGGGCGATTGCGCGGTTGAGCTCCAAAATGACACTTGGGAATCGAAATAATTCCTCGGAAACAGTTTTCGAGAATGCTACGGTTTTGTGTTTTGCTGACAACAGGTTACTACCCTTGTTATACGGAGAGCACGATAGTCATCTTGCAAGGCTTGAAGAGAGTTTTAGAATCCGTATATCCTCCCGCGGTAACAAGGTCTCTCTAGCTGGTGATGAAACAGCTGTTTCTCTAGGTATCAAAAGTCTAAACGCTTTGTATCAACGATTAGAAAAGGGCCTTTTAGTTAACCCTGCCGAAGTTGATGCGACGATACGCCTTGTGAGTGACAAAAGAACTTTAGACCGAAGTAAAAATGACATGAATGGAGATATCTCTATACGAACCCCGAGAGGGCTCCTAACTGCTCGATCGGCTGGACAAATTGATTATATGCAGGCGCTCGGGCAGGATCAGATGGTCTTTGGTGTCGGCCCTGCGGGCACGGGCAAGACCTACCTGGCGGTCGCAACTGCTGCATCTATGCTTGTTTCAGGTGAGGTTGATCGAATAATTTTGTCACGGCCTGCAGTAGAGGCCGGCGAAAGACTAGGGTTTTTGCCCGGTGATCTCAGGGAAAAAATCGATCCCTATCTGGCGCCACTTTATGATGCCCTTCATGATATGTTGCCTGCTGATCAGGTGTTAAACAGATTTAATTCAGGTGAAATAGAGGTGGCGCCATTAGCCTTTATGCGCGGTCGGACATTGTCACATGCTTTCGTAATTTTAGATGAGGCCCAGAATGCTACAAAGACCCAAATGAAAATGTTTTTAACCCGCATTGGCGAAGGGTCTAGGATGGCTATAACGGGAGACCC
>MDTB01049191.1_pt1 | contig 13442 bp, 11 predicted proteins | sample 811161 | NCBI WGS metagenome assembly MDTB01 (sample SAMN05326650, study PRJNA326480) | marine metagenome | isolation source: seawater | place: Mediterranean Sea | collected 2009
AATACCGTTAGACCTCACAGCGCACTTGGGTACCGTCCGCCTGCGCCAGAGAGTATCATAACTGTAGACCAAAATCCCACTTTGCATTAACATTTATCATGGACCACCGAATGGGGGCATTTCACACCGTTACTGATGTCGCCTATTCTTCCAGTTTTTCTCATCTGGGACGGTTTTCCGCAGATTACAAGGCCCGCTTTAACTGCTCTCCCCGCAAAACTGATGCTTGGTTGTGCTGCTAATCTTTTTTCAGTTCAACAATATGCTCTCGCACAAAAAGTCTACCAATACACGAAAGCTGTGTTTAAAGACTATGTCGCAAACACTGTGTTGAACACAGCAATTCCAGCATACTTTGGGCAGAAAAAGTGCGCTACGAATGCGCCAAACACAATACACCACCTACGAAAATTTAAGTCATTGGTTTATATTGATAATTGGTAGCGGAGGAGGGACTCGAAACCCCGACACGCAGATTATGATAATATGTGTTATTATTTTTATATTTTAAGACAATATATTATAGTAATAGATCTGTGATGCGCTGCTGAGTGCGCTATGCGTGAATCCGTGGCTCTTGAGACGTATGTTCCCAGAGTCAAATCTTCGGTGCTTGATCTACTTGCAATCAGCGTTGGTCCTCAACAAAAATAAAGGTAAAAACCGCAAAAACTAGCGACCAGTGTCTATGCGGGATATACGATTGGCCAGATCGACTGTTCTTCGCCCCAAATCTTCAATCATTTTTAGCTTGATCCGGTGCGACGGCCCCCCGCAGGAAATCGCAAGGCATGTACCGTCCGATAGAAATACAGGAGCTCCCACTGCATTTGTCGCCGCCTCCCACTCGCCAAGTGACGTAACATAACCGGTCTCACGATATAATTCGATTGAACTTTTTATGCCTTCCCGCATTTCCGGCCATTTAGCAGTATTGCTGACTGCAAGATCGGCGAAGATTTCATCCAATGTCCATGATGGCTGGCCAGCGATCCACGCTCGCCCCTGAGCACTTGTGCCTAATGAAAGTCGCGAACCAATATCCAAGGGCAGCGCGGTTACAACTGTTTTGTCCCTGGCACGCTCGATGTAGATCATTTCTGATCCATCTCTTACTCCGAGTGCCACTGTACCTCGGCAGTAGTCGGCTAACTCTTGCATGAAAGGGCGAGCGATTTGGCGAATATCGTACTGAGCTAGCACCGGGTATCCTAGCGATAGAACATGGGGATGCAATTTGTAAAATTTGCCGCTATCGTAAGTAGATACGTATTTCAACGCTTGAAGTGTGTGCAATATGCGGGAAACGGTGGGTCCTGGAAGTTCTGTACGTTTTGCTATTTGGCTATGGCTCAAGAAATTGTCAGTGGGACGAAATGCATGGAGCACATCAAAACCCCGAGCGATTGCGCGAATAACCTTTTCGTTTCCAAGAGGTTCATCCGAAGTAGCGACTGCGCCTTCGACTTTTTTGTATTTTTTTGAATGCAGCGGCTTCACTATGCGGTCTCTATCCTCATCTAAAATAGAAATCTGTCTTTTGGCTACAATTTATTCATTCTTACGGCTACTCCAAGCTATCAGACAAGGCGCTATCAAGTGATTATCACTTTTGTTCAGCAATTACTATACGCCTGCGCCGATAGATTTGCAATGTGACTGCTACACCAACGGCGCACGCTGCTGTGAAGTCAGACACCAGTCCCGGAAGGAGCAACAAGACCGCAGAGATGAACAAAAGGCTGGACTCGAACAAATTACTTCTGATCAACATCCAGCCTTCAACTGCGGCAGCTAGGAGATAAACCCCGATACATCCCGTCACCACGGCTATTATGACATGATGCCAGTCCCCGTGCAGAAGGAGAGCCGGGTCAATAACAAACATGAAGGGGACAATAAAACCTGCAAGAGCTAAACGAAGAGCTACAAATCCCGTTGCCATAGGCCGCGAACCCGCGATTGCTGCAGCTGCGTATGCAGCAACTGCTACGGGCGGTGTTATGGCCGACAGCGTCGCGAAGTAAAAGACAAACATATGGCTGGCAAGCGGCACAATACCGAGTTGTGTCAAAACCGGAATAGTGAGTGACACCTGAATGATGTAGGCACCCACAGTTGGAAGGCCCATCCCAAGAAGTACTGACGTTATCATTATGAGGACAAGTATCACGCCCACATTCTGGCCGCCAAGATCCAGAATGATAGAACTGAAACGCAGCCCCAATCCTGTCATCTGCACAAGTCCGATCACAATGCCTGCGGCATTCAAGATAATTGCAACTTGAATAGCAATAATTGCTGCGCTCTTTAGGCCGTCGGCAATCATCATAAAGATTTCGCGCCAATTTTCGAGCTGTGAAAGCCTCACCACGGACCCAATCACAATAAGAACGGCCGTCGCAACAAGCCCGGAACGCATGGGCGTGAAGCCAACAAATAACATCCCCAGAAGAACAACTATGGAAATTATATAAAACCAACCCTCCTTCATGACTTTGCCAACAGGTCTAATCTCTTCTTCAGCCATACCGTCCAAGCCATCTTTCAGAGCGCGAAAATGCACCTGCCAAACTACGGCCATGAAGAATAGGGCTGCTGGAATAGCGGCTGCGGCCGCTACATAGAGATAAGAGAGCCCGGTAAACTCTGCGACAAGAAATGCCGTCGCACCCATAAGTGGGGGCGTAAACTGGCCACCAGAAGAAGCGACCGACTCGACACCGGCCGCAAAGGTTTGTTTGAATCCGAGGCGCTTCATTAGAGGGATAGTCATCGCCCCAGTCGTGACAACGTTTGCTACAGCGCTGCCAGAAATCATTCCAAATAGCCCACTTCCGAAGACCGCCACCTTGGCGGGGCCGCCGCGATACCGGCCTGCCATTGAAACTGCGAGATCCATCAAGAACTTACCAGCGCCAGTGCGTTCAATGAAAGCACCAAACAAAAGAAACATAAAAATATAGGTTGCCGAAACTCCGCTCGGCATACCGAATATACCATTCGTCGTGAACACGAGGTGATCGATGATCCACATTACCGAGAACCCCCGGTGATATAGATTTCCCCCAAAATATGGGCCGAAATAAGAGTAAAGAATAAGCATCAAGAGAATAATCGTGAACGCTTTTCCAACCGTGCGGCGGGAGCATTCGACAAGCATGGCGGTGAGGCTGATGCCGACTGCCATTTGTAATCCCGATAAAGGATCAAAATAAGACATTCTAGCAAGTAGGTCCAAGCCGTTGAACGCTAGATATCCGCCATTGAAGACTGTGATGGCTATTAGAATCCAGGTAACCCAACTAAGGCGACCATTGGGAAGTTTTGGCCCGAACAGACACCAAGTCAAAACCATGGCAAACGTAAGGTGAATGGCACGCTGTGATATGCTGGGGAAGGTTCCAAAGAGCGCTGTATAAATCTGGAAAGAAGACATGCCTAAGGCAGTCATCCATATCATGATTGACAGTATCGATTTTCTCTTTGAGAGACTATTGGCGTTGGCTGGGGCCTCTTCGTCGTCGGCACGCGTATTTTCTGTCACTAGGGCCATCCTTCAGGTTATTGAAAAAGGCACGCAAGTGAGTTGCGCGCCTTTTTCAATATTATAGAATACCTTTCTTTTCGTAGAATGCTTTCGCACCCGGATGAAGCGGCGCGCCAAGGTCCTTAACGGCTTTGTCCATTGTCAGGTTTTTCAAGAGCGGATGGAGCGTTCGCAAATCGTCAACATGATTGGCGATCACCTCGGTGATCTTTTCAACCAATTCGGGATCCAAATTGGGTGCTGCATAAATGACGGTGTTCGTACCGAGTGTTCCAACTGCTTCCGTTTGGCCCTTATAAGTTCCTGCCTTGATCATGTAGCGTGCATACCCCGGATTGATTTTGCGAATTTCCGCAAGCTTATCGTCCGGCACTGGCAAGACATTTACGCCAGAACCGGAAGAAGCAAGATCCTGGATTGAGGCGGTCGGATCAGCAGCAATTGGCATAAAAGCATCAAGGTGGCCGTCTTTAATAAGCTGAACTGAATCATTGTATCCGACGAATTCAACCCTCTTCATGTCATCATAGCTCATCCCATAGACGTCAAGAACCATGCGTGCGATGACCTCACCTGTGAACCCTTTGATACCTGGCGCAATACTCTTGCCTTTCATATCCTCGATAGATTCTATACCAGAGTCTTTGGTTGTCGTAAGCTGCCAGCCGGCCGTGAAGAGGCCTGCGATCGCCGTTGCTTCCATCTGACGTCCTTCAAACGGTCCCAGACCGTTTATTGCCTCACCAGCAGACGATGCATAGGCAAATCCGATCTGAAGTTGATCGGTCGAGAGGCCGAGGATGTTTTTCACACCTCCACCAGCGATAACCGTCGGTTTGACACCCGGGATCTCTTTGCGGATGTATTCGGCCAAGGCGTTTCCGACTAATGACCATGTGCCACCGATTGAACCACCCCCTACAGTAAGGTCCTGAGCCACGACGGGCGTCGCAACCAATGCCATGCATACGGCTAGCGTCTTGCCTAGGCATTGAATACATCTTGCAAATTTGTTGTCTTTCATGTTTTTTTCCTCCTTATGTTTTGGTTTGTAGTTAAGTAGCGTCACAGCTATTATTGCTTCTGGTTTATTTCCAAATAATGGGCTACTATCACTAGGTTACTTGATGTGTTTTCGTCTCACCTGCGGAGCTGGCAGAAGTCATAGGGTGCTTTCATCTCCCAAATAGACTGAAACCTGACTTGAAAGCGTGCCACCATTGCCGTGGCAGAGTGCCAAATGAGGACTTGCGACCTGTCGTTCGCCGACTTCGCCTCGCAGTTGTTGTGTTGCTTCAATCATTGTGAATATGCCGTACATGCCCGGGTGTACGCATGACAGGCCACCGCCATTGGTGTTGACGGGCAGGCCGCCACCCGGCGCAATATTTCCATCAGAAACAAAGCGTCCACCTTCTCCCTTTGGGCAAAAGCCAAGATCCTCAAGAAACAAAATTGTATTAATCGTAAAGGCATCATAGGTCTGCACTAGGTCACACTCCGTTGCCTTCACACCAGCCATTTTGGACGCGCGCGCCCCTGATTCTGATGCTGCTGTGACTGTAAGGTCTGGCATCGACGAAATCTGACGGTTCCACTGGGCAGCAGCGCCACCTAAAAAATAAACTGGCTTTTTTGGCATGTCGGGAGCGCGCTCAGCCGAAACAACCACCATAGCACCGGCTCCATCGGTCACTAGACAGCAATCAGCGACGGTCAGTGGATCACAGATCATCCTTGATGACAGTACATCTTTAACACTCAGTGGCCCGCGTTCGTAAGCCATTGGATTGAGTTTTGCCCATTCCCGGGCCGATGTCGCAACACAAGCGAGATCCTCTCTCGTGGTTCCGTATTGGTGCATGTGCCGTGCCGCCGCCAGTGCATAGGCAATGACCGGATAGCGCGGCTTGTATGCAGCCTCCCACACTGGCTGATCTGCGCCCGTTACCAGCCGTCCTGATGCGGTGCGCTGGTTGGAACCGTAGCAAATCAAGGCCACCTCGCACAAACCGACCTTAATCGCCGCCGTTGCGGAAATAAGGTGGTCAAGAAAAGAGGAGCCACCAAGGTTCGTGCCATCAACGTACTTGGGGCGGATGTCAAGATATTCACCAACTGTCAGGGTTGGAAAAAAATTACTCAGATTTGATGTGAATAATCCATCAACGTCTTCCAGCGAAAGGCCACATTCCTTTAAAGCATCAATACTTGCCTGCGCCAAAAGCTCCAGATGTGACCTACCATGGGCCTCCCCTAGGCCTGCCAATCCAACACCGACGATCGCGCTACTTCCTCGCAAGGGATGATTCATGACGCTTCACCGTCATGCTTTGCAATTTTAAGGACAACAGCTTTTTCTCCATCGAAATCGCCTATTCCTAAGTGAACCCGCTGCCCGATCGCAACCTCAGCCGATGCAACATCTGTCATCGTACTCATCATTCTTACCCCCTCGTCCAAATCAACAAGAACGATCGAATAGTCTCCACCGCGTTCAGGCTTTCGCCGCACCACACTGGCGGAATAAATTACGCCGCAGCCAGATATTTCCACCCACTCCCAATCGCGCGATCGATTTCTGGGGCTGATCAGGCGTGGCGGAAAGAAGTATTCAGAGCTGGCTTTGCACCGTTGAATTCTTATTTCTCCAGCTTCCAAGTAATTGCGGTAAATACGATCCGGGCCAGGCACATCTATGGTCTCTTTAAACATTCCACGTTTCCTTCCGGTTCGGTCAACGTGCCCGTTTGATCATTTGGCGGGCGATTATGAGCTGTTGAATTTGAGACGTTCCTTCATAAAGGCGATAGAGACGCACATCGCGGTAGAATTGCTCGACCATGTAGTCAGATATGTAACCGGCCCCGCCGTGAATCTGCACGGCCCGATCAGCAACCCGGCCAACCATTTCGGTGCAGAACAACTTGCAACATGAGGCAAGCTCAGTGATGTCTTCACCTTGATCGCGGCGTTTTGCGGCGTCCAAAACGGCACAACGAGCGACATAAGCTTCAGTCTTGCAATCAGCCAACATGGCCTGAATAAGCTGAAATTCCGATATCGGCTGGCCAAACTGTTTGCGGTCCATTGCATAGGAAAGAGCATCAGCAATTAATCTTTCCGCTATACCGACACTTGCAGCCGCAATGTGCAGGCGGCCACGGTCAAGCACTTTCATAGCAGTTTTGAAACCTTGCTCCATCTTTCTGCCAAGCAGCGCGGTATGAGTAACCCGGCAATCATCGAAATACACATCAGCCGTGAGCGACCCATGATGGCCCATCTTACGGTCCGGCTTCCCTACCTTTAGGCCAGGATTATCCGCGTCCACAAGAAACGCGGAAACGCCACGACTGCCTTTTTCGTCAGGGTTGGTTCGTGCAAAGACAGTGAAAACACCTGCGACTGGGGCATTTGTAATATATCGCTTTGATCCGTTTATGACAAAGCCGTCGCCATCCCGAACTGCAGACGTCTTTAGAGCCCCAGCATCCGATCCCGAGTCCGGCTCCGTCAGCGCAAAAGAGCCTATGATTTCACCCGTGGCGAGACGTGGTAGATAACGTTCTTTTTGTGCGTCGGTGCCATCGATAACAATACCCTGACTACCAATGCCGATAGTTGTTGCGAAAGCAGACCGATAGGCCGGCGCTGCCTTGCTCACCTCGATAACGACACGCGCCTCTGCCTCCATTCCCAGACCAAGGCCACCATATTCCTCTGGAATCGTCAGCCCAAATAGCCCAATGGTTTTCATTTCGTCGAGAATTTCAGGCGGGATCGCGCCCTCGGTTTCTACACGCTTTTCATTTGGCACAAGTCGCTCACGTACAAACTTCGACATTGTGGTGAGTATTTCGTTTATCGCTTCCTCGTCCAAGTTTAGGTTGTCCAAGTTCAGATTTTCTAAGTTCAGGTCGTCCAAGTTCAGGTTCCTTTTATTTAGTCGCCACCACACCGATGAACCACAAAGAAACAATATGTTTGCACATCGTTGAAGCGCCTGTCAATACTTCGAAAATGTATTTTGCTAGGCGAAATAATACTTTATTTTTTTACTTTAATTTTCTGAAAGTCCATAGATAAGAAAATCTGACAACAATTATTTTTTTATTTTAGCAGTTGATTTTACCAAATTTTCTTTGAAATATCCGTTGCCAAACTCTTGGTGGATAGATACAGTGATACAAATTTCGTTCAGCGAAATAAAAAGGAAGTTAGTATTGGACAATGTGATCGTAGAGACCGTTTCTAAGGGGGTTTTGATACTGCGCCTGAACCGACCTGAACAGCGCAACGCTCTCAACCTCGCTACGCGTCAGGAGCTCGCAGACCACCTCGATTCCGCCGCGGCGAATTCAAAAATCAGGGCTGTCGTTGTCACTGGCGACGAGAGGGCATTTGCCGCCGGTGCTGACCTGAGAGAGATGGCCGAAGTAACTCCGATAGGAATGATGGAGCGCGGCGTTCACAAAATTTGGGATAGGATCGCGGCATTTCCAAAGCCTTTGATCGCAGCCGTTAACGGCTTTGCTCTAGGGGGCGGCTGCGAATTGGCGATGCATTGTGATATCATCATCGCTGGTCAGGGTGCAAAATTCGGGCAGCCTGAGGTGAAGATCGGCATACTTGCTGGCGGTGGCGGCACTCAGAGGTTGATACGCGCTGTCGGCAAATACAAAGCGATGTTGATCCTGTTGAGCGGTGATCTGATCACCGCTTCTGAAGCAAACACCATGGGGCTTGTCAGCCGCGTAGTTCCTGATGATCAGGTGGTCCCGCATTCAGTCGAACTTGCCGAAAAAATTGCACGTCGGGCGCCGCTCGCTGTTGAAGCAACTAAGGATGTTGTCATCGCCGGACAAGATGCCTCGCTGTCAACAGCACTTAAACTGGAACGCCGCGCACTCTGGCTGCTTTTGGCGTCGGAAGATCGTGAAGAAGGTGTGGAGGCGTTTTTTGACCGCCGAGCACCGCAATTTATGGGAAAATGACCGACATGCATGATAATGAAGCGAAGGAAATTACTCTGGTTGGCGTTGTCGGCGCTGGCACGATGGGACAAGGCATAATTCAAGTTGCCGCGGCTGGTGGAATGACTGTGCTTGCCTATGACGAAAAGCCGCAGGCAGCTGAAACAGCCAAAAGTAAGATTGCCAATTTTCTGGGCCGCGCGGTTGAAAAGCAACGCATGACCGCGTCGGAAGCGGCTGCCGCGATCAAGCGCATCATTATCATCCAAAAATTTGAGGATCTTGCAAAAGCTGATCTTGTGATTGAAGCCATTATCGAGAACCTTGAAATCAAGAAATCGCTCTTCGCCAAACTGGAAAGCGTTGTCCCTCAACACACGATCCTTGCGTCCAATACTTCTTCTTTATCGATTACCGGTATTGCTTCGAATTGCGAACATCCGCAAAGGGTTGCCGGCTTCCATTTCTTCAATCCGGTTCCCTTGATGAAGTTGGTTGAAGTGATCCCCGGACTTCGCACTGAAAGCTGGGTGCTCGATAAGCTGATGGATGTAGGCACGAGGATGACGCGCAAACCGGTGATCTGTGCTGACACTCCTGGCTTTTTGGTCAATCACCTGGGGCGCGGCTACATGCCTGAGGCATTGCGCGTTTTAGACGAGGGGATTGCCAAACATAACGATATCGACTGCATCATGACCGGGGCCGCTGGCTTCCGGATGGGCCCTTTTTCTCTGGTGGATCTGGTGGGTGCCGACGTGGCAAGTCCGGTAATGGACGCTATCTATCAGCAGTACTACCATGAACCCGCCTATCAACCTTCGCAGATCCTAAATCTGCGTATGCAAGGTGGCATTCTTGGGCTTAAGACCGGCAGTGGCTTCTACGAATACTCTAAAGGCAAAAAGGTCGAGCCAGAACCTGTTGATACTCCACAAAATCGCTCGATGAGTGTTCACATTGGCAACGGCGATGTTGAGGGTACCAAATTACTAACAGCCTTTATCGAATCTGCTGGAGTAACAATTCGATCCGACGCCTCTGACGACACGTTAACGCTGTTGCCTCTTGTGGGAACGGGTCTCTCGACGGCAATAGCGCTTAATGGACTTGACCCTACTCGCACAGTTGCTGTCGATACTCTGTTCGGACTTGAAGGCGTGCGGACGCTAATGGTCACGCCGGCGACCTCAAATGAGGTGCGCGCTCAAGCACACGGTCTTTTGGGCGTCGACAACGCTTCCGTTGCGGTGATCAACGATAGCCCCGGCTTCGTCTCTCAACGTCTTGTAGCCATGATCGTAAACGTTGCTTGCCATATGGCTCAACGTGGCGTTTCAAGTCCCGAAGACATAGATACAGGCGCCCGATTGGGTCTTAATTATCCAAAAGGTCCGTTCGAATTAGCCGAGGAAATCGGTGCAAACAGAATTCTCAAAATACTGGAGGAATTGGAAGCTTTTTACGGCGAACCACGTTACCGCCCTTCAGCCTGGCTGCGCCGCCGCGTCGATCTCGGGCTTCCACTTGACCTTCCAGACGCGGTTCTTTGACTCATGCCGACAACACTTATAACCGGGGGATCGAAAGGTATTGGTCTGGCGACTGTTCACGAGCTTTCTGCGGCTGGCCATGAAGTCGTAACCGTTTCGCGCACTCCGCCGCCTGCCAGCGCGCGTTGTAAATATTACGCCGCAGATTTGAGTGACCCAATGTCAACGCTCGAGGCTTTGGAACAGATCACCACCAATCATGACATAGACAACGTGGTGAACAACGCAGGTTTGCCTTGGCCGGATAGTACAGGCAGGACAACTCTTGAAGGTTTCGACGCAGTGGTAAGCGTAAACTTGAAGGCGGCCATCATTGTAACGCAAGCTTGCCTTCCGGCAATGCAAGCCAAGGGGTGTGGCAGGGTTATCAATATCTCCAGCCGCGCGGCACTCGGACTTGTCAATCGCAACGCATATTCAGCGGCAAAGGCGGGATTAATCGGTTTAAGTCGGACTTGGGCCTTGGAGCTGGCATGCAACGGCATCACAGTAAATGTCATCGCCCCCGGGCCTATCGAGACAGATCTTTTTCTGAGTAACAATGTTTCTGATGATGAGAGAATAACCAATCGAATCGCGTCCATCCCAGTAGGCCGAATTGGCAAGCCCCAAGATGTAGCTACGGCCATCGCCTTTTTCCTCGCCCCCGCAGCAAGTTATATAACAGGGCAGACACTTTTTGTTTGTGGAGGCACAAGCATTGGAAGCACTCAGCTATGAAAAATATTAAGACCCTTAATGCAGAACAACTGTTTCATCCACGCGGCATTGCAATCATTGGCGCCTCGCAAGATAGAAACCGGATCGGAGGGCACTCGATTTATGCTACGCTCCAAGCAGGGTTCAAAGGAGGCATCTACCCGGTAAATCCAAACCATGAAAAAGTCCAAGGGCTCCGTTGTTATCCGGATGTTTCCTCAATAAAGAGGCCATGTGATCTTGCCATAGTAGCGGTGCGCGCCCAGCTTGTTCCCAGTGCTATCGAGGCCTGTGGTAAAGCAGGTATATTAAATGCAGTTGTTCTGGCAGCCGGCTTTCGTGAAACGGGTGAGACCGGCGATACGCTTGAACAAGCCATGCTTTATGCGGCAAGAGAGTACGGCGTTCGCGTAATTGGCCCGAATTGTCAGGGCATTGTATCGGTGCATTCTGGCGTTTTTGCCGCGTTTGGCAGCGTTGCAGATGAATTAAGCCTTCGCACAGGAGCTGTGTCTGCAGCATTTCAAAGCGGTGGTTTCGGCTACTCCATCGTCAATCTCGCAGAAGCATCCGGGGTTGGTTTTCGGTACTGTGCATCCTCAGGAAACGAAGCAGATGTAACAATGCCAGAACTCCTGGACACATTTCTTGACGATCCCGGAACTGCGCTCAGTTTTGCCTACATAGAAGGCGTGAACGATGGGCGGTCGCTGATGCGTACAGGCTGGAAATCCCTTGAATTGGGCAAGCCGCTACTTCTCTGGAAGGGTGCGAAAACCAATACTGGTGCTCAGGCGGCAGCATCTCATACCGCTAACCTGACTGGATCGTACGATATTTATCGTACTGCCTTTGAAACCTGTGGGATATTGGAAGTCAACGATGTCGAGCAAATAGTAGACCTGTCCAAGGTTTTCCTGACAGGTCGACTTCCGGACGGCAAAGGAGTCGGTGTTCTAGGAATTTCTGGCGGTTCTGGTATTGTATTTGCAGACGAAGCGATAAACTTAGGTCTCGACTTGCCACGATTTTCAGATCAGACCACTAAAGCGCTGCTCGAAGTAGTTCCTGTCTTCGGGTCAGTCAATAATCCAGCGGATGTAACGGCCGGGGTCTTTAATGACCTAACCGTCCTTACTAAGACTATCGAAATAGTCTTGCGCGACAGTGGCGTGGATCAACTTGTTCTACTCTTGGCCTCCATGAGCGGTGATCCCGCAACACAGGCCGCGCTAGCGATTGCGGCGGAAAGTAAAAAGACGGACAAGCCAGTCATTGTAGGATGGTCAGGCCGCAGGTCGCGGGCCGAAAAAGCTTATGCAACGCTTGAGGAAGCTGGCATACCAATTCTGCCGACTCCGGTAAGAACGGCCAATGCAGCCGCAGCTTTGTGGCGTTTCGCCAATGCGAGAAAAACCGTTCGCACCTCGCAAACCGCCCTAAGTGGCGCTGGCCGTAAGAACCTTGCGTTTGGGTCGGGCATATTGAACGAAGCAGACAGCAAACGCATCCTGACCGATTTCAATATCCCAGTCACGCGGGAAGTAAAAGTTTCAGCAAATGCCAACTCGATTCAGGCCGCCCAAACTGAAGGATTGAGTTTCCCGGTTGCCGTCAAAGTGCTCTCGGTTGATATACCCCATAAGTCTGACATCGGTGGTGTTCGACTGAATGTTGGCGATGAAGATACGCTTAAAATCGCAGCTTCAGAGGTCGTAGAAAACGCCCGTGCAGCAATGCCCAATGCCCATATTGAGGGTGTTTTGATCAGTGAGATGGCTGACGGTTTAGAGATGCTGATTGGTGCGGTCAATGATCCGACGTTTGGTCCCGTCGTGACCCTGGGGTTGGGCGGCATCTTCACAGAGACGCTGCGAGATGTCAGCTTCGGCATTGCCCCGTTTGGGGTGGAAGAGGCCCGCCGAATGATTTCCCGGCTTCGGTCCCACAAGTTGCTGGAAAGCTATCGTGGTCGACCAGCACTCGACTGCGAAGCGCTCGCAATACTGGTTTCGGACGTATCTCAGATGGCACATGCCCTTGGCGATAATCTCGTCGAGTTGGATATCAACCCTGTATTCGTGGGTCATCGAGGCGAGGGCGTTGTCGCAGCAGACGCGCTGGTTTCCCTTAAATGAAACGAAACTGTTTTCGCTGTAAAATACGTCTCTGTCCGTGGCAAAACTCCGAGCCGAACAAAGCTGCAAGAAAAAGTACAAGGTGGGCAAACCACTTGATCATGAATTGTCCAAATTATACAGCGAAGTTCATGCTCGGGCACAGCGTTTTAGACACGCTGGAAGGATCACTATGATGCGCGTTCTAGTGACGGAATTTATGGATGAGAAAGCGCTCGACGATTTCGGTGTACTGATAGATGTAGACTAAGCTCCTGACCCTAAAGTCTTCGCTCCATGCAGCGGTGTAAAACCATTCCTGCCCTGTGCCGTTATATCAGCACCAGTTGCTAGCAAGATTTCAATGGCTTCAGATGTCTCAGCATCGTGCGGCGGCGTATAATCATATCCATCCCGCGCCATAACATCGGCTCCAGCTGAAAGTAGAGTGTAGATATGCTTAGGCTTGCCAAACGCAGCCGCGATATGCAGCCGTGTCTTGCCTTCGTCATTCAGGGCCATAACGTCAGCTCCGGCATCCAACTCA
>MDTB01045547.1_pt1 | contig 13440 bp, 12 predicted proteins | sample 811161 | NCBI WGS metagenome assembly MDTB01 (sample SAMN05326650, study PRJNA326480) | marine metagenome | isolation source: seawater | place: Mediterranean Sea | collected 2009
GATTTAAAAACTATTCGATAGCTCTTGTGTCTACCTCCAATTATTCTTATGCTTGACGTGTTCAATTTTTAAAAATTTTTACAGAGTATAAATTATAACGTCTATGTCTAAAGAACAATTTTTAATTGCTATGAGATTTTTAGCCGCATCGGTAAGTGTGATTTCGACAAAAGATTCATCTGGTAAGCTATATGCTATGACAGCGTCCTCAGTAACCTCTCTCACAATTGATCCTCCTTCAATTTTAGTTTGTGTAAATAAAGAAGCCAGCATTCATGACGCTTTGACTCAAGGAGAGAATTTATGCATAAATATTCTTCAAAAAAATCAGCAAGAAATCTCCAATCTTTGTAGCTCCAAGAAACTTGAATCACAAAGATTTGAGAATGATTTTTGGGATACAACTTATATTCCTTTTGTTAAAAATGCTCAATCAAATATATTTTGTAAAGTTGAAGAAACGATTGCTTACCATACCCATAAAATTGTGATTGCTAGCGTAGATAGTTCGCAAAGCGAAAACCAATTTAATACCCTAATGTACGCAGACGGAGGATACTTAGATTAGATGAGATATTTATTTATTTTTTTACTTTCATTTTCAATGCATGCAATAGAATTATCGCCTAGTGTAGATAATGCATCTGTGTATTTTATTTCTCCAAGTGATGAAGAGTCTATTTCAGGAAAGGTTACGGTTAGATTTGGATTGGAAAATTTTGGTGTTGCTCCAGCTGGAACCCAAATTTTGAACACCGGCCATCATCATTTAATTATCGATGCTGATCTGCCACCACTCAATCTTCCAATACCAGCTGATAAAAATTATGTTCATTTTGGTAAAGGTCAAACTGAAGTTGAGCTTGAATTAACAAAAGGAGAACACACGCTGCAGTTATTGCTTGGTGATTTTAGGCACATACCTCACAGCCCACCGATTTATTCTAAAAAAATTCGAATAACAATAAATTAAGAATCTAAGGCCATTGCGAGAAAGGATCTCAAATCTTTTTTTACAATTGACATTGCATCTCCAGCATTACTTCCTGCAGATTCATCAATTTTTGTATCGCCAACTAAATCCACTAAGCCATGAACCTGTGCCCAGTGACGAATACATTGTCGACTTAGATCTGTATCAGAAATCCCAGGATTTAATTCTGCGATTATTTTTATCAGCTCATCAAAGGCTGCAGATGCAGCTTCTAACAGCTCAGGAAATTCAACTTTGTCTATAATAGGGCTATGCATCAAATCATATGTATTTCTTCTTTCTAATCCAAATTTTACATAGGCCAAACCCATCTCAACAAATCTTTCTTTTGCTGTCATGTTTTCATTTTGGCCGGATGCTTGATTTAAGATTTCTCCTAGTTTCTCAAACCCCTTTTTAGAGACCTCAGCAAGAAGATCTTCTTTGGTTTTAAAATGTCTGTAGGGTGCTGTTTGGGATACATTTGCTTCTTTAGCAATAGATCTTAAGCTCATATGAGCGTGACCGTTAGCTTCACATATTTTGCATGCGCTTGAGATCAGCTCTTCTTTTAAATTACCGTGATGATATTTCATAAATTGTTTAATGTTGACAGTGAATACATTAAATATATACTATGTTTACGCTGCAAACATTATTAGCATATCATATTAATATTTATGAATAAATTTTTGAACCTGTCATTCTTTTTGCTCTTTGCTTTTGATTTATCTTCTAATTCATCGCTAGAGATCACGACAATTGAGATTCAAAATTCTTACAATATAATCCAACGCTTTCCAGGAAAAATACTTCCATTAAATTATTCAAAGTTAGCTTTTGAGGTACCTGGAAAAATTTCTGAAGTTAAGATTGATATTGGTGATGCTGTCAAAAAATATGACATATTAGCAAGGTTGGATCCTGCAGAAATGCAAGCTAACTTAAATCAAGCTCAGGCAAGATTTAATTTAGCAGACCAAGCTTTAAATAGATTTAAAGACTTAAAGTCAAAGGGGTTTATTTCTAATCAGGAATTAGATCGAGCTAATTCAGAGTTTCTGATTGCTAAAGCGCAAGTAGACTTATACTCGGTAAAATTAGAACAAACCTTTATTCGCGCTCCATTTGATGGATATATTCAAAATCGATTTCTTGATTCTGGAACAGTTGTTAGCCCAGGAGCGCCAATTTTAGAAATTATTGATTCAACAGTGGTGGAGGCTCATGTCTCTGTCCCTAGCTATATTATTGAGAACTTGGTAGAAGGGAATTCTTATAATTTTTTAATCGATAAGAAAATTTTTCCTGCAATACTTAAGCGCTTTACGAAGATGAGCAATCAAGGATCAGACAATAGATTATCCATTTTTGAATTCAATACTTTTATAAGCCCTGGATCTGTTTCTTATCTTCAGCTTCGACAAGTTAAATCCAAAACTGGAGCCTGGGTTCCTTTGAAATCTCTATCTCAAGGCACGCAAGGTTTGTGGAATATATATACAGTTACAAAAAATACTAATAACCAATTCAAGGTTGCTAGAGAAATTGTTGAATTAATTCACGTTGAGGGAGATAACGCTTATATCTCAGGAACTATATCAACCGGAGATATGGTGGTATCAGGTGGAGCCGAGAAGGTGATTGAAAATGAAATTTTAAAAGCTAATTAAATCATGATCCTGCTAAAGATTTTATTTGATAAGCCTAGGATTTTTGGCTTACTTTTAACTTTTATTTTTTTGGCTGGTATTTTTTCACTTAACACTCTTCCAAGACAAGAAAATCCGGAGCTTGCTCAGCGATGGTCCACAGTTCAAAATGTTTACCCTGGAGCATCGCCAACACGAATTGAAACACAAATTTTAGAACCACTGGAAGCTAAGCTTAGAGAGGTATATGAACTTGATGAAATTATTTCGTTTGCCTCCCAGGGATTTTCAACCACAGTGTTGGCAATTAAAGACGAGGTTCCACCATATCTGATAGAACAAGTTTGGTCTGAAGTTCAAGATAAAATGGATCAAGCATCATTTTTATTGCCTTCAGAGGTCAAACCTCAACTCATTCGAAGTAGCGGTCCCCCAATAACTCTTCTTTATTCATTAACTTGGAACGGAGAAGGAAATACTCCATTAATTCTTTTATCACGAATCGCTGAAGATCTTCGACAAACGTTAGCCTATGTTGGCGGGTCTGATAGAAGTCAAACTTACGGCGCTGCTGATGAAGAGGTGTTAGTCGAGATAGATAATGGCCAGTTGTCTGCGCTTGGTTTATCTTTTCAAGAAGTGGTCCAAGTCTTATCAGGACTTGATACAAAAAAACCAATTGGACAAATTTCTCAGAATGGTAAAGAACTCCTTATTAAGTCAAAAGATAATTTAACCAATATCTCACAGGTAGCTAACTTACCAATCAAAGTTTTCAATGATTTCGAAATTATTCGATTGGGCGATATCGCGACCTTATCCAAAAATCCTAGAGATCCGCCAGAAGAACTTGCTCTTTTTAATGGCCAAAGATCTGTGTTGGTTAATATTAGTGGAGCTTTCTCACAAAGAATTGACTTGTATGTTGATGACATTGAAGAACTTGTAAATGAATTCAGGGATCAATTACCTGCAGAAATTTTGCTCGAGAAAGTATATGACGAATCTTATTATTTCAAAGAAAAATTTAGTACTTTATATACCAGTATTCTGTTTGCAATATTAATAGTTGTCGGGATTAGTTATTTCCTTTTGGGATTTAAATCAGCTCTGATTGTGGGATCGGTTATTCCTTTAACTATTTTTTCAGTTTTGTTTGGCTGCACGCTGCTTGGACTTCCATTGCATCAAACTTCAATGACAGGAATTATTATTGCTCTCGGGTTGCTTATAGATAACGCTATCATCGTGGTTGAAGATTTTAAATATAGACGCAAATTAGGCTATTCTAGAGAGCAAGCTTCATACGAAACATTCCAACATCTATGGATACCTCTTGCAGCAGCAACCGCTACGACAGCATTATCTTTTTTTCCTATTGCGGCAGGGCAGGGACCAAGTGGAGAATTTGTTGGTGGTATGGCGAAAACAGTAATCCTCTCTATCACTTCGTCACTTTTCTTGGCTCTTTTTATTGTGCCATTACTTTTAAACTATTTAGATAAGATAAAGCTCTTTGAAAAAGATATTTTTGGTGGCAATGGTTACTCCAATGAAAAACTTGTGCAGAGATACAGGGCTATTCTTATTTGGTCATATGATGTTCCTAAAAGGGGCTTAATGATTGCAATGATATTGCCCGCATTGGGGTTTATATCTTTCCCATTTCTAAAAGCAGATTTCTTTCCAGCGCTTGATAGAAATATGTTTAAGGTCTTGGTGGAGCTACCACAAAATTCAAATGTGGAAAGTTCTGAAAAAGCAGTATTAGAGTTAAGAGATTCCATTGCACAAAGTGGTATTGTGCAAGATGATTTTTGGTTTATTGGCAGGAGACTTCCAAGAATTTTATATAACGTTATTGGCGGTGATACAGCTCTGGGTGCAAATAATTTAGCTCAAGGTGTATACATCAGTACTTCTTATCAAGAAATGGTCACGGCACTACCAAAACTTGCAAAGAGACTGACATCTGAAAATCCTGATTTAAAAATTATTGTAGATAAATTTGATTCAGGTCCTCCGGTTGATGCAGCAGTGGAGTACAGTATCGATGGGCCAGATTTAAATATATTGAGAGCTTTAGGAAAAAAATTAGAGTTAGTTATACGAGATGCTCCAGGAGTTTTCTTGACCAAAAGCGAGCTTGGTGTTGGAGCAACAAATTTGGAGTTTACCTTTAATGAATCTAATCTTGCATTAGGCTCAATTTCTAGCGATTTTTTTATTAATGAGCTAGCTATTGCAAGTGAAGGCATTGTTGTTGGTACTATGCTTGATGGAAACAAAGAGTTATCAATTAAAATTCGAGGATCGTCAACTGATTCCATAGAGTCAACGCAATTTTTATCAGTGCCCTCTCAAGATGGTTTTGATTATTCTTCAAATTATGGAGAGTTTGAGGTGACCAATCAGGCTAATTTTATTTCTCGTGATGCTGGCAAAAGACAAAATCAAATCTCAGCATGGATTTGGCCTGACTTACTACCGTCCCAAACTGAAAAATATTTGGCAGATAAGTTAGAAACTTTTAAAAATGAACTTCCTCCAGGGTACATTTTTGAAGTTGGGGGAGAGGCTGAGGCAAGGGGACAATCTCAAGCTAATATTTTTTCATCAGCAATTTTATTCTTCGTCTTAATAATTATTGCATTGGTTGCAGCTTTAAATTCATTTAGGCAAGCCGGATTAATTTTGAGTGTTGCTTTTTGGTGCACAGGGCTTGCATTCTTGGGCCTAACAATAGGCCAAGCTAACTTTGGATTTATTGGATTGGTAGGCGCCATTGGACTGGCAGGTCTATCAATTAATGATTCCATTGTTGTTTTGTCTCATATTAAAGAGGCAAATGCGAATTCACCCATCACCAAAGAGGAACTTGTTGAAGTAATCATCAGGTCTACGCGTCATGTCATTACCACATCAGCAACCACAATAGGTGGATTTTTACCCTTACTACTTACCAGTATATTCTTTAAGCCTTTAGCTTGGGCAATGGCTGGAGGGGTTATTGGCTCCGCTGTGATTGCTTTGTTTTATATTCCTGCTTGCTACGTGATTTCAAAAAAGCTATAAATTAACATCAAGTTATTAGCGGGAAGATAGTATGAGAAGAATAATCACAGGCCACAATCAAGCAGGAAAATCAGTTATAACTATTGATAGTCCTCCAGCTAGATCAATAGGCGAGGATGTTGGCGGGTTATTTGAGATTTGGAATACTGACGGTTTGCCAGTTGATACAAAAGATAATCTTGATAGAGCTGATTCAGAAATAATTTTGTCTCCTCCTGCAAATGGAACAAAGTTTAGATATTTTCAAATAAATCCAACCCCTGAGGGTGTGTCATGGGAAGCTTTGCAAGATTTAGCTGCTGAAGCTTTTAAGAGAATTGGAGCTGCTCATCATAGGGTTGATACAAGCAAACATCCCGCAATGCATAAAACAGAAACCATTGACTACATTACTTTATTAAAGGGCGATGTTAGCCTCTTGCTCGATGAAGAGGAAGTTAGGCTAGAGCCATTTGATACTGTCGTTCAGCGAGGCACGAATCATGCTTGGGTAAATCATAGTGATGAGCCCGCATTGCTGATAGCAGTCTTGATTGATGCAGAGTTAAAGGATTAAACTGAAAAGAGAAATTTCTAGATTATTTATATGTTTGAAGTAAAGCCAATTGCAACATGCCTAGGAGCAGAATTGCATGGAGTAGACCTTTGTCAAACTCTCTCTACAGAGGTATATGCTGAAATTAGAAGATTGCTCATAGAGCACCAAGTTATTTTTTTTAGGGATCAAGACATATCCTCAGCTCAGCATAAAGAACTTGCTGAATCTTTTGGGCCGGTTCAAACACATCCTGCATATGAAACAGTAGATGGATTTCCAGAGATTACCATCTTGGAAAGCACCTCTGATAAACCTTCCAAAATTGAGGTGTGGCACTCAGATATGACTTTTCGCAAACATCCTCCTCTTGGATCTGTCTTAAGATCAAAGATTTGTCCGCCAAAAGGTGGTGATACCATGTGGGCAAGCATGACTGCTGCATATGAAGGCCTATCAAAGAATATGCAGAAATTTCTTTCAAATTTAGAGGCTGAGCATGATTTTAGCTATGGTTTTAAAGAAAGCTTGGCTGAGCCAGGGGGAAAGGAACGTCTTGCTAAGGCTGTAGAAGAGAATCCTCCTGTTCAGCATCCTGTAATTAGGGTTCATCCAGAAAGCAATCAAAAGGTAATTTTTGTAAATGCATTATTTACAACAAAAATCATTGGATTGCCGGAGAAAGAAAGTTCTGCAGTATTACAATTTTTATTTGATCATGTAATTACTTCTGAATATACATGTCGCTTTAGGTGGGAGCCAAATTCAATTGCTATATGGGACAATCGAAGCACTCAACACAAGCCAATTAATGATTACTTTCCATCCCATAGATTATTGGAAAGAGTAGCAATTGATGGCGATAAACCTTATTAAATTATTTTCTAAGAAAATTTAATAAAGTGTTAGCTACCTCCAGCTCATCAGTTTTCATGTCCAAGGTTTCACAAGCATATTTATGCTTAGTATTTCCAATTTGATCTTTTCTAAAGTCATATATCATTCGCGCAAATTTTCTATCCAATTCAATGTGACCCTGGGTACAAAAAATATGATTCTCAATTAAAAACATACCAATTGGACATGAAGCTGATTCTGCAATTAAAGTTGCATTTCTGGGAAGCTTGTCCACTTCATCTTGATGGCTGAAAACCAGATTATATTTCTTATCCTTATCCCCATATTCTATAGCCTGATTATTTAATAAAATTGAATCAACGCCGGCATGCCATCCCATTGGAGATTTTCTTACTGATCCACCCAAAGCTTCAGCGATAATTTGATGACCAAAACATACGCCGATCAACTTTTTTTTATTTTGATCTAATTCTTTAATAAATTCCTTGAGAGCATATATCCATGGCACATCATCATAGGAGCTAGCTTTGCTCCCAGTTATTAAATAGGCATCACATTCATTGATATTGGGAGGGTACTCACCGAACTGAACTTCATATGTTTTGAATTGAATTTTGGGATCTACAGCCCAAAATACTTTGGAGAACATTTCAGGATATTGACCAAATTTTTCAGCTCCATCTATTTGGACAGTATCTGAGTTAAGGATTCCTATTTTCATAAATATTATTTTTACTTAATGTAGTATATTCAATTCATGAAAAGCAATAGACTTATTTGCTACCTTGTCGCATTAGCTTCAATCCCTTTGTCAGCAACTGGAATCGATGCCTCAATCAACAACACTATTCAACCTTTAACAAACATCTTATCTAGTTTCATTTTTTATGAAGTTGAAATTTTTGGTGCGCCTATGCCGCTTATAGTTTTATGGTTAATTGGAGCCGCCATTTTTTTTACTGCCTACTTTAATTTTTTAAATCTTCGCGGATTTAATCATGCTTTTCAATTATTAAGAGGAGATTACTCAAGCCCAAATAATGAAGGTGAGCTAACACATTTCCAAGCATTGTCTACTGCTGTTTCAGGTACTGTCGGAATAGGAAATATTGCAGGAGTAGCTATTGTTATTTCTATTGGCGGACCGGGCGCTACATTTTGGCTGGTTATAGCTGGCTTCTTGGGAATGTCTACAAAGTTTGCAGAATGCGTAGCGGGTGTTATGTATAGAAAAGTTAATCCCGATGGCAGTATTTCTGGCGGACCTATGTATTATCTAGAGGCAGGATTACGTCAAAGAAATCTATCTTGGCTTGCAAAGCCAATGGGGTTATTTTATTCAATGGCAATAGTTGTTGGATGCTTGGGAATAGGCAATATGTTTCAATCCAATCAAGCCTTCCAACAATTTATCTTTATTACTGGAGGAGATACTAGTTTTTTTTCTGATAAAGGGTGGCTTTTTGGTTCAATTCTAGCTGGAATAGTTGGGCTCGTGATCATTGGTGGTATTCAAGGGATTGCACGCGTTACCTCTAAACTAGTGCCATTTATGACTCTCATTTATGTTGTAGGTGCTTTGCTTGTGATCATAATAAATGCAGATAAAGTTCCTTGGGCAATTTCAGCAATCTTTACAGAAGCATTTAATCCAAGTGCTATGAGTGGAGGAATGTTAGGCATTATGATCTTAGGCTTTCAGAGAGCAGCATTTTCAAATGAAGCTGGAATTGGTTCAGCTGCTATTGCTCACGCCACCGTTAAAACTCAAGAACCAATAACCGAGGGTTATGTTGGTTTAATGGAACCTTTTATAGATACAGTGGTGATCTGCACTCTTACCGCTTTGGTAATTTTGACTACGGTATATGAGCCCTCAATGGTAAATGAAGGAATTCAGGGAATTGCTTTGACCTCTCAAGCTTTTAGCAGCACCTTGAGCTGGTCAGTGCTACCACTTTCTTTTATCGCAATTTTATTCGCATTTTCAACAATCCTTTCTTGGTCATATTATGGCTTGAAAGGCTGGACATATATTGTTGGAGAATCCGTATGGGCAGAAAATATTTTTAAAATATTTTTTTGCATTTTTATAGCCCTTGGCTGCATGATTAACTTAAGTGCAGTTTTAGAGTTCTCTGATGCCTTGATTTTTATTGTAGCTCTTCCAAATATTTTAGGCCTATATATCTTAGCTCCTATAATTAAAATTGAGCTTACAAGTTATCAAAAAAGATTAAAAAGTGGAGAAATAAAAAATTACAGAGAGTTATGATTAAAGGTTATTGCGATCCAAAATTTCAAAAAGTTTATGATGCTTTTTCTAATTCTATTGAAAGTGGATTTGAAACTGGTGCCGCACTTTCAATTGAACATAAAGGCAATATCATTGTAAATCTGTGGGGCGGATATCAAGATGCAAATAAAACTAAAACTTGGGAAGAAAACACACTGGTAAATGTTTTCTCAGTTTCCAAAGGGGTAACAGCAACTTGTGTATCAAGGCTAATCGACCAAGGTAAATTAGACCCAGAAAAAAGGGTTGGCCATTATTGGCCTGAATATAGCTGTAACGGTAAAGAAGAAACTAAGGTTAGTGATTTGTTATGTCATAGAGCTGCAATGTTCGGATTTAAAGAAGGCATACCAATAGGCTCATTTCAAGATTGGAGTAAGTTTACTCAGCAGCTTCAATCACAATCTCCTTATAGGAAACCAGGGATTTCTCAGGGATATCATGCATTAACATTTGGCTGGTTAGTTGGTGAATTAATAAGAAGAGTAGATGGACGTTCGGTTGGTCAATACTTCAAAGAAGAAATAGCAGAGCCATTAAACATTGATTTTCATATCGGCCTTGCTGAGATAGATTTTATGAGATGTGCAGACATGCTAATGATTGAAAGAGATAGCATGCAACTTCCAGGACAGTTTCTAAGATATGTTCCAAGCTTTCTTTTGCCAAAAAGGCTTAAAAATTTTAAGACCGCTCTAATAAGTGGAGATTTTCTAGAGGCTTTCCAAGAAAGAGAGAATGAAGATCCTAATTTTGTTAACTCTTTTGATTGGCGGACCGCAGAAATTCCTTCAGCAAATGGTCATGGAACTGCTAAAAGTTTGGCAAGGCTCTATGGTATTTTGAGCAACGGGTGCACAAGAGATGAAATTTCTATTATGAGTGAAGTATCTCTTCAACATGCCATAACCCCTCATTCCAGTGGCCCTGATTCTGTACTGTTTGGCGCTCCAATAAAATTTGGACTTGGTTATGAGCTGGCTCAAGGTATAGCTACAGTGGGAAATATTTCTCCCACTTTAAACAATAAAATGTTTGGTCATGCAGGAGTCGGAGGTGCAGTTGCATTTGGCGACCCTGAAAAAGGCATTGGTTATGGTTTTATATGTAATCAGCAACACAACCCAAAGGAATTATACCGTACCAGCAATCTTCTAACAGAAGAGCTATATTCAATAATCTCTTAACTTTAGATTAGTTTTGATTGGGTCGAGGGGCCTTTCTGGAAAAGAAATTCCATGAAGATGGCTCTGAAATTTCAATTATTGAACCTCCATTTATCTCAATAACCCTTTCTATATCTTCCATTAATTCGAAATAACCAAGGACTTCGTAACACTCTCTAATAATTTGCAAAGCTCGCATATTTTCAGATGTGTTGGGGATATTTTCAATCACATATTTTGCTCTTCGAAGGGCAGCTACATATGCCTTTCTTTTTAGGTAATACTCAGCTGCAACTAATTCACTTTTTGCAATTAAACTCCTTAGATATACTAATCTTTGAGAAGCGTATGGAGCATATTGGCTTTGGGGGAAACGAGTTAAAAATTCGGATAGTTCACCAAAAGCTTGTTTTGCGCCTGAAATATCTCTATTTGAGAGATCTGATTTGAACACTCGGGCAAACACACCCTTATCTCTAGTGTAACTAGCTATCCCTCTCATAAAATACGCATAATCAATGTTTGGATGTCTAGGATTCAGACGTATAAATTTTTCAGCTGCCTCGTGTGAAGCTTCATCTTCACCGTTCATGTAATAGGCATAAATTAACTCAGATTGCGCCTGTTCTGCGTATCGACCAAAAGGATATCTTGCTTCAATTGCTTGGAGCGACTCAATAGCAGAAAAGAAATTATTTGCTTTCATTCTTCTCTGAGCCGTATCGTAATAAACCTTTTCAGGCCGTTCCATGAGAGGCGCATCAGAATTACAACTTGTAATTAAAAGCGGAAGAATAATTGCAGCCGCTAGATTAGCTTGTAAATATTTTGTTATTTGTATCATGGGTACTGTATTTTACATTTATTCAAGCATTTGGGTTAATTCAATTACTTTAGATTGTAAGATAGTGAAAAAGTTTTTAGATTAGACATATGATCCAGAAAAATATCAATGAAGAGCAGAATAATTCAAGACTTGATCAAGCTGCTACTATTTTATTTAAGGATTATTCACGGAGTCAAATTCAAAGATGGATATTGCAGGGCAATCTGTTGGTAAATGGAGAAATTCTAAAAGCAAAAGATAAAGTTCATACTGGCGATGAGATTTCTTTAGATCCAGTATTTCAGAATAGGGTCTCGTGGGATGGAGAGGACATACCTATTAATGTAATTCATGAAGAAGACGATTTTTTAATAATTAATAAGTCGCCTGGACTTGTAATGCATCCGGGGGCAGGATGTCATGCTGGTACTCTGGCTAATGCTCTGGCATTTCATTTTCCTGATTTAAAACAATTACCCCGATGCGGCATAGTTCATAGGCTTGATAAAGATACTTCTGGATTATTGGTGGTTGCTAAAAATGAAAAATTTAGAAACTTTTTTGTTAATCAGCTTCAAGAAAGAAAAATTTACAAGCAATATGAGGCACTGGTTGTAGGTCAGGTGATTGGAAGTTTCTCAATAGATGATCCTGTAGAAAGAGACCCAAGAAATAGAGTAAAAATGAGGGTGGCTGATTTAGGAAGAGATGCGGTGTCACACGTTTCTTTAATCAAATTTTACAAAGGTTATTCTCATCTATCTATTGAGATTGAAACTGGAAGAACGCACCAAATTAGAGTTCATTTGAGTCATCAAAAGCTTCCGATAATTGGTGATGGATTGTATAACCCCAGAAATTTAATTGCCAAGAATACTTCAGAAAGTTTAATCAAATACATCCAACACTTTTCTCGACAAGCATTGCATGCATCAAAGATTAGATTTCCTTCATTTTCAAAGGATAGTTTTTTTGAATTTCAAGCAAATCTTCCTGAAGATATGCAATCCTTGATTAAAAAAATGGAATAACCGCTAAAGCCTTTCCAATCAGCCAAAAAACTTGTTTTTAGTCACAATTAATGTATAAAACGATTTACTTTAAAGTAAAAATTTTGAATTCATGAAACTTTCAGGCGGAGATCTGTTATTACGCGCTCTCAAAGATGAGGGGGTTAAATTTATTTTTGGCTACCCTGGTGGCGCAGCTCTGCACATCTATGACTCCATTTTTAGACAAAAGGCTTGCGACCATATTTTAGTGCGTCATGAACAGGGGGCAACTCATGCTGCAGATGGTTATTCTCGTGCAACAGGTAAACCAGGTGTTGCTCTAGTAACTTCAGGGCCTGGAGCTACTAATGCAATTACTGGGCTTGCTACAGCTTATATGGATTCTATTCCACTTGTTGTTATTTCTGGACAGGTCCAAAGCCACCTAATTGGTACTGATTCTTTTCAAGAGACAGACATGATTGGAATTTCTCGACCGATAGTAAAACATAGTTTCATTGTTCAAAATACGAAAGATATTCCGCGCATAGTCCAAGAAGCCTTTCATATAGCAACAACAGGAAGACCTGGTCCGGTTGTCATAGATATTCCTAAAGATAAAACAGATCCATCTAAGCTTTATGAATATAAACGAGCTAAAGAAATCTCCTTGCGTTCTTATCAGCCACAAATATTGCCGCATCCAGGGCAAATTAAGAAGGCCAGTAAAAATATATTATCTGCCGAGCGTCCGGTAATTTATGCCGGTGGAGGAGTAATTTTAGGAAACGCTCATAAGGAATTGATAGCTCTTAACAAGCTAATTAAAGTGCCAGTCACAAATACACTTATGGGACTTGGAGCATATCCTGCAAACGATAAATATTTTATGGGAATGCTTGGAATGCATGGAACTTATCAGGCTAATATGGCAATGCATAATGCAGATGTAATCGTTGCATTAGGCGCAAGATTTGATGATCGAATTACTAATACTCCCTCACTATTTTCTCCTAAAGCAAGAATTATTCATATTGACGTAGATCCTGCGTCTATCTCAAAGATAA
>MDTB01111749.1_pt1 | contig 13439 bp, 13 predicted proteins | sample 811161 | NCBI WGS metagenome assembly MDTB01 (sample SAMN05326650, study PRJNA326480) | marine metagenome | isolation source: seawater | place: Mediterranean Sea | collected 2009
AAGTGCGGTAACGCATGTAGCTGACCAGTACTAATAGCTCAATTGGCTTGATTTATGCACTGAAAAAAATTTTTATTTATAATTGATAACTAAAGATCTTAATATTGGATGTATTACATAATACGGAAATATTTTATTTTTTTTCTGTTTTTTTTCTCTCAACTTTTTAAAGTTGTTTAAAACATATAGTAAATTCTCTGATCTTATAAAGTTATCATATACTTCGTTTATATGTCTCATCTCTTTAGGTTTTGGATATTCTTTTATATAAAGAACTGGTCCATTATCTAAATCTTCCTTAAGAATTATACTTGAACAGTGAATTTTGTTTGATTTTAACAGAGAGTAATATATCGGTGTACTTCCTTTATAATATGGTACTTTTCCAGGATGTGAATGTAATAATTTTTTTTTTTTTAATAAATTTTTATTTTTTATTATATTCCCTGGGTACCCCGAATAAACAAATAAGTTTGTTTTGAGCTGTATTAAATATTTTTCCATTTTTTTATTGATATAGTTTGTGCTAAATTTTTTAATTTTTTTTGATGGAAAGTAAAATTTTTTTTTTTTTAAAAAATAAGACACTTCTTTGTCAAATTTATTATCCATATAAATAATTTCATTAGGTGTCAGATTATTTAATTTTAATTTTTTAAGATATAAAATAGATCTTTTTGTATTAGAAATTATAATTGAAAAATTCATTTAAATTCCAATTCTTTTTAACAACTTATTTTCAATTTTTAGTAATTTTATAAATAATTTGTAATTTAAAATCCTAAAACTAGATTCATTAATTGATACTTTATCTAAAATTTTCAAAATACAATTTAATTTATGAAATAAATTTAGCGATTTAGAATTAAAAACTAACAAACCTAAATAAATATAGGAATTATAATTTGTTTCTTTATTTGTAAGTTTTTTGTATTGGTGATCATATTTTTTTTTTAAGGCTAAATTAATCTCAAATTTTTTATAATAAATTAAAATTTTATTTTGCTGTTTATTTGATGATTTTAAATTATAAATTTTCTTTAATTTCTCTAATGTATCATCATTTATACAATTACTATAATTCAACTTTTTTTTTGAATTATATAATAAAGATTTTCTATATTTTCTAAAATTATTAATTAAAGATTTACTAAAACTGGTTTTGTTTTTGTAATTATTTTCTAAGCAATTTTGAATAAAAAATTTATAATACATTTTAAATTATTTATAATATTTAAAAATATTATAGAATTATTTAATCATTTTTACTTCTAATAGTTTTAAAATGTTGGAAAAAGCCTAGGCCTAATGAGAGTGGTGACTATGCAAATTTCCATCTTATAATTATTTAAACTTAATTAATATAATTATTATATCAACTTAATTTATACTGTACAATAATTGAACTTTTAACTGTACAAAACTTGAACATAATTGTAAAATATACTTAAAACAATGAAACAAGACGAATTTAACACACTTAGAGAAATTACAAGCGATCCAAGAAGTTCTCAAAGAAAATTAGCTTCAAACTTAGGTTTTAGTCTTGGAAAACTTAATTACTGTTTAAATGCCCTTAGAGCAAAAGGATTAGTTAAATTGCAAAATTTTAAGAATAATAAAAATAAAGTAGTGTATACATACTTAATTACTCCTAAAGGTATTTCTGAAAAAACAAAATTAACAATTAAATTCATGAAACTTAAAATGAGAGAATACGATGAATTAAAAAAAGAACTTATTATCGAAAATAAAAACTTAAACTTAAAAAAAGATAAAAATTAGTAATGAAAAAAAAAATAAAACTAATCGATGCAGATTTACACGTAGATAATAGAGGTGAATTAATTTTTTGTAACAATTTTGATATGAGTAAAATTAAAAGATTTTACAATATAACTAATTTTAGCAATCCCTTTATTAGAGCTTGGCATGGGCATAAATATGAGGATAAATATATTATGGTAACTAAGGGTTCGACTTTTGTTGCAACTGTAAAAATTGATAATTGGAAAAACCCAAGCAAGTCTCTAGAAATTAAATCTTTTGTTTTAAGTGATAAAAAACCTAAATTATTATATATACCCAGAGGCCATGCTCATGGATATAAAACACTTTTACCTGATACAAGATTAACTATTTTTTCTACTTCAACTTTAAAAGAAAGTATAAAAGATGACTTCAGATATGAAGCGTATTACTGGAATCCTTGGACAATAAAAGAAAGATAGAGCAAAATTAAGTGAAAAAATTATCAACATTAAAAAAAAAAGATACAATTAAAAATGGTCTTGAGCTAATCAAGGGCAATTTTGGTGCAATTATTTGCATAGTAGAAAATAAAAAAAAATTATTAGGAGTTGTAACAGAGGGTGATTTAAGACGTGCCATTATAAATGGAGACTCTCTAGATACAAAGCTCGAAAAAGTTATGAATACTAAACCAACTTATATTTATGAAAATGAGCTAAAATCCAAAAAAATTTCAAAAAGTAACTTAAATTTAGGTGCAATGATGGATAAGCCTTTGATTATTCCTATAGTAAATAAATACATGGAATTACTTTATTTATTAAAAACAGAGGATTTATTTGAAATTTTTCAAAACAAAATTACAAAAAAATATTTATCGGGAGTAAAAAAACCTCATATTTTAGTAGTGGGAGGTGCGGGGTATATTGGCTCAGTATTAACTTCTTTTCTTCTTAAAAAAGGTTGGATGGTAAAAGTAGTTGACAAGTTATTATATGAAAAAAATTCATTAAATAAATTTAAAAAAAATAAAAATTTTACATTCATTAAGAAAGATATATGTGATTTAACAGTTCAAATTGAAGCCATTAAAAATATTGATTGCGTAGTTTTTTTGGCAGAAATTGTTGGGGATCCATCATGCGCTGCTAAACCAGAAGATGCTTTAAAAACCAACTATCTTGCAGTTAGCTCTTTAGCAAATTTATGTTCATATATGAATATTAATAGATTTATATATACATCCTCTTGTAGTGTTTATGGAGCTAATAATAATTCTGATGATTTTCTTAATGAGCAATCTTCATTAAACCCAGTTTCCCACTATGCTAGAATTAAACTCATGTCAGAAAAAATTCTTCTATCACAATCAAATTATTTTTTTTCTCCAACAATTCTAAGATTAGCAACTGTTTGTGGACCATCACTAAGAAATCGATTTGATTTAGTTGTGAACACTTTTGCTAGAAATGCTTTTTTTAAAGGAAAAATAAAAATTAATGGAGGATCTCAGTGGAGACCCAATGTACATGTTGAGGATGTTGCAGAAGCAATAATAAAGGTAATAGAAGCACCAATTGAAAAAGTAGAAAATCAAATTTTTAATCTTTGCAATGACTCACAAAATTTTATGATTAATGAATTGGCTGAAAAAACTAAAAGAATATTTCCAGATTGTAAGATAACAAAATCAAACAAAAATTTTGATAAAAGGGACTACAAAGTTGTATCTAACAAGATTAAAAAAATTATAAATTTTCAGGCAAATAAAACTGTTGAAAATGTATTAATTGAATTCAAGAAAACATTTAAAAAAAACAAAAATTTTAATGCTTATCAAAAAAAATTTAGCAATATTGAAACTTTGATTAATGAAAGTTAAAAAAAAAAATTTACGTTTTTTACCTTATAGTAGGCAGACTATAGATAAGAAAGATATATTGGCAGTAAATAAAGTTTTAAAAGAAGATTTTATTACACAGGGGCCAAATATTAATGAATTTGAAAAAAATTTTGCATCATACGTAGGTTCAAAATATGCTGTAGCTTGTGCAACAGGTACCGCCGCCCTACATATTGCCTGTCAATCTCTTAATCTTCGTAAAAATGGAAATTTATTAACATCCCCGATAACTTTTGTTGCTTCAGCTAATTGTGCCCAGTTTGTTGGAGCAAAGACTAATTTTGCAGATATAGATTTAGATAGTTATTGCATGTCGCCAAGTTCACTAGAAAAAATTTTGAAAAAAAAAAAAATTGATGTGGTGGTGGTGGTACATATGTCAGGGCATTCTGCAAATATGCAAAAGATCAATCATTTAAAAAAAAAATATAAATTTAAAATTGTTGAAGATGCATGTCACGCACTTGGTGGTAGATATAAAAACAAAAAAGTAGGCTCTTGTTTTTATTCTGATATTTCAACTTTTAGTTTTCATCCTGTTAAGCCAATTACCACAGGTGAAGGTGGAATGATTACAACCAATGATAAAAAAATTTACAATAATTTATTAAAATTTAGGACACACGGAATACATAAAAATAAGGAAAATTTTGTAAATAAAAAAATGGCTTTTGACAAAACTGGAAAAGTGAATCAGTGGTATTATGAAATGAGTGATCTTGGATATAATTATCGCATTACTGATATGCAGGCAGCCCTAGGAAATAGTCAGCTCAAAAAAATTGATAAATTTACTAAATATAGACAAAAAATCGCGCAAGCATACGATGCAGGGTTTTCAAAAAATAAATTTATCAAAACTCCAAAAATACACAAAAATATAGAACATGCTTATCATCTTTATACACTTTTAATAGATTTCAAGAGAATCAAAAAAACTAGAAATGAAATAATGAAAAAACTCAAAGAAATAAATATTGGAACTCAAGTTCTATATATCCCAGTTCATTTTCAGCCATATTATTCAAAAAAATATAATTTTAGAAAGGGAGCTTTTCCAAATTCAGAAACTTATTATGAATCATGCTTAAGTATTCCTATTTTTCCAGGAATTAAAAAAGATGAGATTAAGTTTATTATTAATGAAATAAATAATTTAATTAAATAATTTGTAAATTGATGAAAGCAGTCATTTTAGCAGCAGGCAAGGGGTCAAGATTAAAAAGTTTAACAAGTAAGAATCCAAAATGCTTACTTAAGTTTAAAGGAAAAACATTATTGGAAAATATTATAGAGAATTTTTTAAAAAATAATATTGATGAAATTAATGTAGTGGTCGGCTATAAAGCTAATAAAATTAAATATCCAAATATAGAAAAAATTCATAATTCAAATTGGAATAAATCGAACATTTTGAAATCATTATTATGTTGCAATAAAATTTTAAAAAAAAAAACAGCTATAATTTCTTATGCTGATATTTATTATACTCCTAATGAAATTAAAAATTTAAAAAAAATGAAGGGTGATATCTGTATATTATCTAACAATAATTGGAAAAAACTGTGGAAAAAAAGATTTAAAAATCCATTGTCAGATTTAGAAAGTTTTAAAATAAAAAAAAATAAGTTAATTGATATAGGAAGAAAAGTTGACAATATTAACGATATTCATGGACAGTATATGGGTTTAATGAAAATTAATCCAAATGGATGGAAAAAAATATTAAGACATATTAAAGCTTACTATAAAAATCATATTAACGATTTAGATATAACAAACTTTCTAAAGACATTCATAAAAAATAAAAAAAACAGTGTTTATGTAAAAAAAACAAATTCAGAATGGTACGAAATAGATAATCAAAAAGACTACAAAATCGTGAGAAAATATGTCAAAAAATAATTTAGTTTTATCTAGTCAAAATGAATTTATATCGCATGAATATAACAATATTTTTTTTAACGATAAAACTTTTTATGAAACTGAAAATGAATTAACTAAAAAAATAAAATATACAATATCTAATGATATTTTAAATCGAAGGGAAGAAAGAATAAAAAGTTTTCAAGATTGTGAAATAATATACGAATCAATTATTAAAGACTTATCAAAAAAATTAAATCAAATAAATAAAGTAGAGTGGGATGTGCAGTCTTGGTCAATAGTATTAGGAGGTTGGTTAAGGAGATTTATATATATAATATATTATAGGTATAATACTCTAAGAAATATTTTGTCAAAGTACGATATTGCAAATGTATTTTTGGCGAACTCAACTACAAATCATCTTACATCACACGAAAGTGTATTTATTCATGATTTATCAATAAATAATGACTGGAATTCAATATTATTTAGCAAAATATTTGAATATATCAAAACTGACGGAAAAATAGAAAAAAAGTTTGTAAATATTAATAGAAAAGATTTTTATGAAAAAAAATCTTACTATCAATTAATAAATCAAAATAAAAGTACATTTAATAAGTTAATATATAAATTATTTTCGATTTTAAATATTTTTTCCTCTAAAAATGATGGACTTATTATATCTTCTTACTTGCCTATAATTGAAGAAAAAAAGTTAGAATTATTGTTATTTCAAATTCCAAAATTATTTGAAGTAAAGGAAATAAATTATAAGAAAGTAGATTTTTCATTGCGAGAAAATTTAAATATTTACACAGAATGTCATAATGTTGAAAAAATCGTAAGGGATCTGATTCCCACCTATTTACCTACATTTGTAGTTGAAAATTTTCATGAAGTTTTAATAAAAAGTAAACAAATGGGATATCCATCAAAGCCAAAATTTATTTTTACTTCTAATTCTTTTGAACACGATGAATTGTTTAAATTTTACGTGGCAGATACTAAAAATAAGAATAAAAAAGTAAAATACTTCATAGGTCAGCATGGAGGCTTTTATTTTACTCGTATAGATAACAATTATGCTAATGAAGTTCAAACTTGTGATTATTTTTTATCTTGGGGACAAAAAAAATTTGATCATGTAAAAACAATACCATTATTTAATTTCAAGTTACCTAAAAAAACCAAAAACAAAGAAAAACAAAAATATATTACATTAATTTTCAGATCACTTGGTTATCAATGCATACCATACAATAGATTTAGCGAAGGAAGGGAAGAATTTATAATGGCCAAAAATTTTATTAACAATCTTCCGAATAATTTGAGGGATTTATTATATTTAAGATTTCATCAAACTTATTATTCAAATACTCTAGGTCACAACTCTTCACACAAAAACTTTATAAGCAAATTTATTGATGAAATAAATCATCCGAGGAATTTTAAGTATGAAAACTATAAGAAAGTTATTGAACAATCCAAGATTGTTTGTTTTTGTTACGAGTCAAGCGGGTTTCTAGAAAATCTTACGGCTCAAATACCAAGTATAAGTTTATATCCTAATATATTTAATTCATTAAATGAAGATTGTAAGATTTATTATGAAGAATTAAAAAATGCAAAAATTATTTTTGAAGATGAAAAAGAATTAATATCTCACTTAAAAGATATTTGGCCCAATGTCGACTCTTGGTGGCAAACTGAAAAAGTTCAAAGCATAGTCAATAAAATTGTTAAAATGTTTTGTGATAATCCAAAATCTTATTATTTATTTGATATGAGGAATAAAATTATAGAAAATATAAATTAAAAAAAATGAAAAAGGAATTACTAGAATTTATTATAATTTCCGCCAAGAGAATTATGAAAAATATAACCACTAAACAATAATTATTTAATTAAATTAAAAATGAATTTAGCAATTATTCCAGCAAGAGCAGGATCAAAAAGATTAAATAATAAAAATATAAAATCTTTTTTTAGAAAACCAATCCTATCATATTCAATTAATGCAGCGAGGAAAACAAAATTATTTGATAAAATTATTGTTACAACTGACTCGTTAAAAATCAAAAAGATTGCGGAGGATTGTGGTGCAGAAGTTCCATTTTTAAGACCAAAAAAATATTCAGATGATTTTTCACATTTTAATGAAGCAATTATTCATGCCATAAAATGGTTTAAAAATAAAAAAATTAATTTTAAAAATATTTGTTGTATATATCCAACCTCACCATTATTAGATTACAAAAATATTATAAAAGGTTTAAAATTATTAAAGAATTCAAAAAGTTATGTTTTCACTGCTTGTGCATACAGAAGTCCTCCTCAAAGAGGTTTCTTTTTTAAATCCGAAAAATTAAATCTATTATATAGTTCTCAATACAGTAAAAGATCACAAGACCTAAAAAAAATTTTTCATGATGCTGGACAATTTTACTGGGCTAAATCAAATACTTGGCTTAATGACAAATTAATATACAACAAGAATAGCAAAATAATAGAAATAGATTATTTAGATTTTGTGGATATAAATAGTATTGAAGATTTTAAGATTGCAAAAAAATTATTTAAAATAAAAATATAAATGAACGATTTAGATAAAAATTTTCAAGAAGATCATCAACAGGCTGTTAAAGATTGGTGGAACTCAAAAGAAACAAAAGAAAAATGGACTGGAGCTACATACCAAGATAATTGGGAAACGCATTTGCACTACTGGATAAGGCAAAAAAAAACCCTAGAATATATTGATAACTCAAACCTTCCTGACGATGCAAAAATATTAGAATTAGGATTTGGAGGAAGTGAAACAGCACTTAAAATTTTAGAGAAAGGATATACTTATTACGGTATGGATGTGTCTAAAAATTTATGTGATCATGCTAAAAAAATTTGCCAAGATCACGTAAAGAAAAACAAAGCCTTTTTTATAGAAGCAAGTCTTGAACAAAAGTATGAATTTGATGATAATTTTTTCGATGTTGTTATTATTTGTGGAGCAATTCATTATGCGGGAAATTTAACAAATGTTTTTTCTGAAGTCAGAAGAGTCCTAAAGAAGAAAGGTAAATTTATAATTGGACAAGGAAATATGTATACCTTGAATGATTTAATTGAGTTTAGAAAATTTTTAAAAACATTTGTGTGGTATCTTACTAAGGAAACCTTTCAGCACTCTTATTCTTTATCATTTAGAGATATGTTATTGGAAACTAAATTAAAAAAATATTTTTTAAGATATAGTGACACGAAATTTATGAAATCAGAATTTATGACAAATCACTCTAATAAATGGAAATATAAAATACACAAAAGACTTTTTTCAAAAAATAAATTGAAAAATTTAGTAGAAGAAAAAAATTTCAAATTGATAGATATATCAGGAGGCCCATTTTTATACTCATCAAAAAAAAATACTAGTATGGTTAAACGTTCAATAAATTCCTTTTTACAATTTTTGTTAGATAAAAAAAAATTTAAATTCTTAATAAATTTTGCAGATAATGTTGTTGTTATATCTGAAGTTAAAAAATAATTTTAAATGAATAAAAATATTCCAGATACAAATATTATTTCTTCAAAGTTAGTTTTTATAGGTGGATTAACAAGATGTGGAAAAAGTTTTTTGTGCCCCATAGTTTCAAGTTTAAAGGACTCAGAAATGTTCATTTGTGAAACAATTGCAGAAAATATTTACTATTCTTATTTTCTAAAAAAAATCGATTATAATTTTACAAAATATTTTTTTAAGCATATATATAATGAGAGAATTTATAATTTAAAAATTGGAAGAAATATTAATAAAAGATTTGATGATTATAGTTCGATTTTAAAATATAAAAATCCTGAAATTTATTCTGCTAGAGAGGTTTTACCTGCAAATAAATTAATTAAAAAAAAAATTTCAAAATCAATATTTCCAATAATGTTTCACGATGTTATGTTAACTCCAGATTTAATATTAGATACATTTAAGAATTCAAAAATAATTTATATTGATAGAGACCCAGTAGATATGGTGACAGAGTGGTATCAAAAAGGGTACTATGGGAAAATATTTTCAAACAAAAAAAACGCAACATTATCATTTAAATATAGAAATAACCTTTATCCCTATTGGTGTCATGGAAAAGAAAAACAATTTTCAAAGATTAATAATAAATTTGAAAAAATTATTGCAATGCTTAACATAACTTACACTAGACAAAAAAATAATTACTTAAGATTAAAAAAAAAATATCAGAACAAAATTTACTATTTAAATTATGATACTATGGTTGAAAAGACCGATTATATGATCGGTCGATTATCTAAATTTTTAGGTACAAAAAGTGATAAAAAAACTAACTTAATTATTAAGAGGGAAAATGGGAACAGAATAATTAATAAAGAAAATCGATTAAATAATAAAAAAAATATAGAGAAACTTATTTCTATCAATTACTTGAGGATCCTAAATAAATTAGAAAAAATCTATGAAAAAAAAAATTAAATTTTCGAATCTAGAATTCCAAAAAAGATATATTTGGCTAGAAAATCTCATTCTTGTAACTGGCACTCATACGTCTGGAAAAAGCATGATTTCTCCTGTTATCGCGAGTTTAAAAAAAGTCGAAATGTTAAGAAAAATTTATTATTTAGATCAATTAGCAAACCTTCATTTTTTTAATAAGCTAAAATTTAAACCTGCAAAATTTATGGCAAATCATATTCTAGACTTGAGTTACTATGAGCAATTAATTGGCAGAAATATGAATTTTAGGCACGAAGACGAAACAAGTGTTGTAAATTCAAAAGATCCAAAATTTTACATGAAAAGACTTAAAGTTAAAAGAGGAAGTCAAATCTTAAAAAAACACAAAAAAATTAATACACAGATGCTTCTTGATACACACGACGGTATTTGGTTTAATAAATTTTGGCTAAATTTGGGAATAAAAAATTTAAAAATTATAAATATATGCAGAAACCCAATTGATGTTGTCAATTCATGGATCAATTTAGATTTTGGTGAGGCAGAAGAGCAATTATTGTGCCAAATACCATTAATCTCTTATAAAAAAAAAATAAAACCATTTTATTATTACAAAAGTATTAATAAAAATAAATTAAATAAATATGATGCAGCTGTAGAAATGGTTTGTGAATGTATAGAAAATGAAATCAAAAATTTAAAAAAAATTAAAAATATTAAAAATTTAATTAGAATCGACTTTGATAATTTTGCTGAAAAAACAAACTATAATCTTTCTAAGATCTGTAAATTTTTAAAAACAAATCAAACTAAGCATACAAGTAAAATTATGAGAAGAGAGAGACTTCCTAGAAAAATTATAGAAAATGACAGAATTAAAAAAAGACAAAAAATAAAAGAATTAGTAAGTGACAAATTATTTCAAAGGCTTTTAAGACTTGAAAAATTTTATATTAAAGAAAAAAAATTAAACAAATGGTAATTTGGATCTTAGGATTATCTGGCTCCGGGAAATCATATATTAGTAAAAAATTACAAAAAAAGCTTAAAAAAAATTTTATAATAATTGATGGAGATGTAATAAGAAGCATATTCGAAAATGATTTAGGTCACACTAAGAAAGATAGAAAAAAAAATGCTAATAGAATTTCAAAACTAGTAGCGTACTTATCTAATAATGGTTGTAATATAATTGTTTCAGTATTATCACTTTTTCCAGAGCTGTTAATATGGAATAGAAAAAAAATTAAAAACTATTATGAAATTTTTATTGATGTACCGTTGAATAAATTAATAAGAAGAAATTCTAAACAAATTTATAGAAAAAATAAAAAAATTAATAAAAATATTGTCGGTTTAGATATAAAATTCACAAAGCCAAAAAGTTCTGATTTAATTTTAGAAAACAAATTTAATAGAGATAGTTTAAATAAAAATATTAAAACTATAGAGCAATTTTTAAAAAAAAAAAAACTTATCTAAAATGTTTAATTCTAAGGGCGAAACTTTAATAAACTTAAAAAGAAAATTGAAAAAATTTGAAGTCCCAGCTTCATTTATCTTTAATGTGAAAAATTGGGAAACCGACAACAATAAAATTGTTTATTTAATAAGCAAAAAATTTAAAAATAGGAAAATTATTGTAAGATCATCAAGTAAAAATGAAGATAATTTCACAACATCAGCAGCAGGTAAGTTTGAGTCAATACTAAATGTAGACTCTAGAAATAAAATTAAAATAATTAAAGCAGTAAATAAAGTTATTAAAAGTTATAAATTAAAAAAACATAAGTTACTTGAAGAACAAGTTTTAATTCAAGAAATGATTGGTAATGTAAAAATGAGTGGAGTAATTTTTACTGGAGATAACTTGGGAAACAACTTGTATTACATTATTAATTATGATGACATTACAGGCTTAACAAATACAATAACTTCTGGGTCATCAAATTATTCTAATAAAAATTTATATATATATAAAAAAAATGAAAAACACATCAGGTCTGCTAGATTTATAAAAATTGTAAAAGCAATAAAAGAATTGGAAACACAATTCAATAAATTGCCTCTAGATATTGAATTTGGTTTAACCAAAAAAAATAAACTTTATTTATTTCAAGTAAGACCAGTTATAACAAAAAATAAATTTTTTTTAAAAAATGATAAATTTAATAAAAAGATTTTAGTAAATTTTAAGAAAATAAAAAAAATCTTCTTATCCGAAAAAAATATACATGGAAATCACAATATTTTAAGTCAAATGACAGATTGGAATCCTGCAGAAATGATAGGTCAATCACCATCTAACTTAAGCTATTCTTTATATAGTAAATTGATAACAAACAGCAGTTGGTTAAGAGCAAGAAAATTAATGGGATACAAGAGTAATTTTGGTAATCATTTGATGCACAAAATTGCAGGGAAACCTTTTATTGATGTCAGAAAAAGCATTAACTCATTTTTACCCACTAAATTAAATTCACCTCTATCACAAAAATTAGTCGACAAAAGTATAGAAAAATTAAGACTATATCCTGCTCTTCATGATAAAGTGGAATTTGAGCTAGCTCCTACATGTTATAGTTTTGATTTTTATAATAGAATTGGCAAAATCTATCCCAACATATCTTTAAAAGAAAAAAAAAAATCAGAAAACATTTATTTAGAAATGTTTTTAAAAAATTTAAATAAAAAATCGATAGGTAGTATTGAAAAAAATATTGATAAAATAAATTTTTTGGAAAAACTCTATAATTCAAAAAATTATAAAATAGATGGAAATTTAAAAAATATTAAAATAATTTTAAAAAATTGTATTGAATATGGAATCATCCCTTTTTCAATTTTAGCAAGGCATGCATTTATTTCAAAAGAGTTATTAAATTCATTGATTAGAGAGGGTGTAATAAATGAAAAAATTTCAAAAAAATTTGAAAATAGTATTTCAACAATTACCTCAGAATTCTTAAGTGATCAAATAGATTTAAAAAAAGGAAGGCAAAATATAAAAATATTTATGGAAAAATATGGTCATTTAAGACCAGGTACATATGATATTAAATCTTCACGTTATGATCAAATAAGTAAAGATTTTTTTTTAAAGAATAATTCAAATAACTTTCTAAATAAAAAATTAAAAAGTGAAAAAATATTTAATTTACAAAATTATCAAACCAAAATTAATAAATATTTAGATAATCGTAAATTTGAATTGGATGCTGAAAAATTATTTAATTATTTTGAAAAATCAATAACTTTAAGAGAATATGCAAAATTTATTTTTACTAAAAGTATAAGCATTATTTTAGAAAAAATTAAAATATTTTCAAAAAAAAATCAAATTCCAATTGATGATATAGAGTTTTTAGAAATTTCAGATTTTTTCGAAAATAATACTAAAAAAAAAATAATTAACAAAATAAAAAGAAA
>MDTB01210486.1_pt1 | contig 13439 bp, 12 predicted proteins | sample 811161 | NCBI WGS metagenome assembly MDTB01 (sample SAMN05326650, study PRJNA326480) | marine metagenome | isolation source: seawater | place: Mediterranean Sea | collected 2009
CATTTAATGATGCAAGGATTTAAAGTTGACGATATTGATCGTGTTGCCACAGAGTTTGGAATGCCGATTGGTCCGCTTGCATTAGCTGACGAAGTGGGATTGGATATTGGTTATAATGTGTTGTCCATTTTAATTGATGGATATGGTCAACGATTTTCAATGCCTACACAGTTTGCATCCGCTGTTAAAAATGAACAATTGCTCGGTAAAAAGTCAGGAAAAGGATTTTACGATTATTCTAAAACAACACCCGTTCCTAACAATGATTTATACAAGAAACATTCCATCGTTATGAAATATAGAATTTCGAAACAAGATGAAATAGAAATTCTTGATCGTCTTTTATTAATTATGATCAATGAAGCGTCACGATGTATTGAAGAAAAGATTGTTGAATCACCGGAACAATTGGATTTGGCGATGATTATGGGAACAGGGTTTCCTCCATTTAGAGGCGGTCTTTTAAAGCATGCGGATGATCGAGGCCCAGCAGATATTATTCATCGGTTAAATCATTTAGCGCAGGCGGTTGATCAGCGCTTTAAACCCGCTGCTTTTCTACTAAAACTTAGTAAAGAAAACAAATATTTTTATCGATAAATATATCATGATCGATATATTTTATACAATTCCAATGATTCCAGTCACATCCTTAATGGTTATTTTAGGTGTTACCTTGTTTTTAACCATATGGTTTCAAGTTCCGGCGTATGTTTTTACGCTTATTTCTGTATCACTTATTTGGCTTTATGGTGTTGAATTACCGATTTTTATTAGTGTAGCGGTTGTATTAGGTGTGATGACGCTGCCGTTAATCCGAACACAAATTGTATCACGTGTGATTTTATTAGCGGCTCAAATATTAAAAATTTTTCCAAAAGTTTCCGATACAGAACGTGCGGCACTTGAGGCGGGTAGTGTTTGGATGGACAAGGAACTATTTTCTGGTTCGCCCAACATTAAGACAATGATGACTCAGTCTATTGAATCATTACGTGAGGATGAACAGGCATTTTTAGATGGTCCAGTTACCACACTTTGTGAAATGATTGATGATTGGGAAATTCAACGAACCAAACAAATTCCGGATGATGTATGGGCATTTGTTAAGGAGCACAAGTTTTTAGGTATGATTATTCCAAAAGAGCATGGAGGGTTAGGGTTGTCGGCTATTGGGCATAGTGTTGTTATTGAACGCATTGCCTCTGTATCTGCGACAATGGCGATTACTGTGATGGTTCCAAACTCCTTGGGTCCGGCTGAACTGTTATTGCATTATGGAACTGACGATCAAAAGGCACAATATTTGTCTAAATTAGCGACAGGTGAGGAAATGCCATGTTTTGGATTAACTGAACCAACCGCTGGCTCAGATGCTGGTGGACTTAAATCCACGGGAGTTGTCTTTAAAGGCGATGATGGTCAACTCTATTTAAAATTCAATTGGAATAAACGTTGGATTACTCTCTCAGGTATTTCTACAGTTATTGGTTTAGCATTTCTATTGCAAGACCCGGACAAGCTACTTGGAGATACGGTTGATAGGGGGATTACTTGCGCTCTTATCCCAACCAATACGCCAGGTGTGGATGTTTCAAAACGTCACGATCCTTTGGGCGTTCCTTTTGTGAACTGTCCAACACAAGGACACGATGTCATTATGCCATTATCATGTGTTATTGGTGGCGAGAATGGTATTGGAAATGGCTGGACCATGTTAATGGATTGTCTATCTGCGGGTCGTGGTATTTCGCTACCATCACTGAGTTCAGGCGGTGCCCAGGCAATGGTTTGTGCGGCAAGTTCATTTGGTGTTATTCGCCAGCAGTTTGGTATGTCGATTGGTAACTTTGAGGGGATTGAAGAGCCTTTAGCACGAATTATTGGTAAAACATTACTTTTAAAAGCAGGTCGTGATTATACCTGTGGCGCGATTGATCAAGGTGAAAAACCATCTGTTATTTCAGCTATACTTAAGTTGCATTCAACAGAAATGTTTCGTGAAATAGTTAATGATAGTATGGATCTTATGGGTGGTGCAGCCATTACTCAGGGCCCTCGCAATGTGATTGCAAATGCATTTAAAGCGGCTCCAATTGGGATTACTGTTGAAGGAGCCAATATTCTTACTCGTACTTTAATTATTTTTGGTCAAGGGGCACTTCGTTGCCATCCATTTGCTTACGCGGAAGTTGTTGCTGCAGAAGAAAATAATGTTAAGGCCTTTGATCGTGCATTTTTTGGGCATATTGGGCACATTTTGAGAAATACCTTACGAATGATTCTGCTAACGGTGACTCAAGGGTTGTTTTCATTTCATTATGGCCATGTACTATCAAAATACCAACGTAAATTGGTATGGACGTCTGCTGTTTTTGCACTAATGGCTGATATTTCGATGTTATATTTTGGTGGCGCTTTAAAGGCCAAGCAAAAAATCACAGGTCGATTGGGTGATGTTTTATCATACATGTATTTAGCGACTGCTACTATGGCATATTATCAAAAAACAGATGTGTATAAAAAAGAACTTACACCGATTCTAAAATGGTCATTGGATTATTGCTTTTATAATATTCAAGAGGCGCTCGTCGGGTATTTTGAGAATTTCACATTTGTCACTCGTTATACATTAGCGCCATTGTTTCGATTATTGCCGATTGGCCATTACCCATCTGATAAATTGGGGCATAACATTTCAATCCTTCTTCAACAAAATACCGAATTTAGAGATCATTTTACTCAAGCCGTTTACATGCCGAATGGTGATAAAGATGGCATTGCAAAATTAAATACAACGTATAAAAAAATCATAAAGGCTGATTCCGCACTTAAAAAAATAAGAAAAGCAGTAAAATCACGTATCTTACCGAAGCAAGGTGTTATGAGTATTCTCGAGGAAGCGATTCAAAAAGATGTTGTGACCTCAATTGAAGCTGACAATATTAAAGCTGCTGAAAAGGCTCGTTTAGACGCAATTCAAGTTGATGCGTTTACAAATGATGAATACTTAAAAAACGCGTAAATGCTTTAGCATTCAGTCATCATCTGAATAAATGTAACTGATTGATTTTGTCAAAGAGTGTTCGGATAATAACATTGTAAATTTAGTTCCTATATTCATTGGATATGGAATTTCAATGGTGGTTAAGCTATTGGACGGTGTGTCGGCTATGTTGATTTTATTTGGTGAAGGCATCAGTTTATAGTCATCTTGTTTTATAACACAATGTGATGATTTTAATTGTGATGTCATTTGCTTTGATCTGGGAACCATAAATTGCTTGTTAATTCTAAGGAAGTTTATCACTTCTATTATTTTAACTTATTTGGTTTAAATATGCACTTGATTTGACAGACGTTTGGTCTCATTACTACACTTGAACCATGAGTGGTTTATTATTGATTGTGGTTAGTTATTTTGGGTTTATACTCGCTTACCATACATATGGAAAACTATTAGCTCGCCGTGTTTTTCAATTGGCTATTCGTCAGCCGACACCGGCGGTTCGTTTTAATGACAATCGAGATTATGTTCCATCGTCTAAAGGCTTAGTATTCGGCCATCATTTTACTTCAATTGCTGGTACTGGTCCCATAGTCGGTCCTGCGATTGGTGTTATTTGGGGTTGGTTTCCAGCTCTCATTTGGGTTCTATTTGGGTCAATTTTTATGGGGGCTGTTCATGACTTTGGTGCTCTTGTTTTGTCGTTACGTCATGATGGTCGATCCATTGCTGATATTGCCAATGATTTGATTTCATCGCGGGTTCGTTGGATGTTGTTTTTTATTATTTGTCTTGCATTATGGATTGTGATTGCTATATTTGGTTTGGTTATTGCTATTATTTTTGACTTATTTCCTCAGGCCGTTATTCCTGTTTGGTTTGAAATACCGCTTGCCATTGGTTTTGGGTATTTAATGCGACGATACCCGAAACGATTTAAACATCTTTCAGTTGTTGCCATATTAATTTTATTTGGTATTGTTTTTTTAGGTCACTATGTTCCGATAACATTGCCAGTTTTATTCGATATTCCAGCAACTGGGTTATGGACAATTTTCCTTTTAGCTTATGCGGCTATTGCTTCTGTGATGCCAGTTCAAACGTTACTTCAGCCGCGAGATTATTTAAATGCTTGGCAGTTACTTATCGCAATGGGATTGTTAATTATTGGTGCCATTATCTCAGGATTACTTGGCAAACTTTCCATGGTTGCGCCTGCTATTGTTAAAGCGCCTGTGGGTGCTCCAAGTATGATGCCTTTTTTATTTATTACCATTGCATGTGGTGCTATTTCTGGATTTCATTCGTTAGTTGCATCTGGGACGACGGCAAAACAACTTTCAAAAGAATCGGACGCGTTGCCCGTTGGTTACGGGTCGATGTTAATTGAGGGGGCGCTTGCTGTTTTGATTATTGTTGCATGTTGTGCTGGCATTGGTATGGGGTACCCAAAGGATGGGGGCGTTATGATGTTTGGTGTGGATGCTTGGAATGTTCATTATTCTTCGTGGGGTGCGAGTGCTGGGCTTGCTTCAAAATTACATGCTGTGGTGGTTGGATCTGCCAATATGATGACTAGTTTGGGTATTCCACAGTCCTTAGGGATTGTCATTATGGGTGTGTTTATTGCATCATTTGCGGGTACAACATTGGATACTTCGACACGTTTACAGCGTTATATGTTAGCTGAGCTTTCAACAAGTATGGGGGTCAAGCTTAACCGTTATATTGCGACATTTTTTGCTGTTTTTACAGCTGCATTTTTAGCATTTTCTTCTGGGATGTCTGGTAAAGGTGCTTTACAACTGTGGCCTTTATTTGGTGCTTTAAATCAGTTGTTAGCGGCTACAGGTTTGGGGCTGTTGTGTATTTATATTTTTAAAAAACGCCCAAAGGCATTAGTCATTGCGGTATTACCTTTCTTATTTATGAGTATTATGACTGTTTGGGCGGGTTTGGAAAACCAATGGCGCTTTTTTGTAGACAAACAGTGGCTTCTTTTTTGTGTTAACTTTTTTGTTTTGCTGACTGTTTTTGTTATTTTTTGGGAAATTATAGCCTTTTTCTTAAAAGCTAAGTACCCCAATATACGATCTGCTTTATCTTAGGTTACGCTTGTTAAAATATTGAGCTTATATTTCGATTTGTCATTCTGTTATAATTTAGACATGGCATTTGACTATGATAAACCTGTTCGTTTTGTTTTAGCTGTCATTTTGTTCTTTTTTGCTGTTGATCACTTTTTTCAGTTGCTGCCCACCATTCTGTTAAACGATAATGCGATTGTATTTTTACAAGCACTAGAGCGAACTGGATACGTGCTTCATATTTATGCGATCAATCAATTCATTAGTGCTACTTTATTTTTACTAAATCGTTTTGTGACATTGGCCAGTTTATTGATTCTACCTGGGTCCATCAATTTACTGATGTTTAATATATTACTAGACCGTACGGGTCTATTAATTGCTCTTTTAATTTGTGGGTTGTTGGCGGCTATTATCTATAAACGAAAAGAAAATTACGTCTCAATTTTCAAGCAATGACAATATGGTTTGTTCTGTTTGGGGGGCTTCTTGGTGTTTTGGCTCGATATGGATGTCTAATCTTTTTTCCGTCAGTTCCATTTATAACCATTTTAATGATCAATGCTTTGGGAAGCTTTTTGATTGGGTATACGTATAAGCTAGATATGATGTGGCCATTTCTTGCGATTGGTTTTTGTGGTGCATTTACAACATACTCTACGTATTCATTAGACTGTTTGAAATTTATTCAATATAATCAATGGGGATTATTGGCTACCTACATAATGACGACCAATGTTTTATGCATATTGATGTGTTGGTTTGGGTTTAAATTTCGTTAAATTAAATTGGCCATTTCGATTGCTGATATCGCTGCTTCATACCCTTTATTTGTTTTATCAGGTTTAGATCGCTCTTCTGCTTCTCGCTGGTTATTGGTTGTTAATACGCAAAAGATACCGGGTTTTTTATGGTCGTTAATTGCTAAAGTTACACCCTCGGTAATTCCTTTGCATACATAATCAAAGTGTGGTGTGTCACCTTGTATTACACAAGCAATAGCGATCATCGCATCGTAGTTTGGAAATTTTGTTGCCATTACTATCGGTACTTCGAAAGCTCCAGGTACCCAAAATGTATCAATATTCTCTTCGTTTACGTTGTGGTCAACCAATCCCTTAATTGCCCCCATTAATAGTGATTTTGTAATGAATTGATTAAACTTTGCACATACGATTCCTATGGTTAATTGTTTGCCATCTAATTCCCCGTGAATGGATTTTTTAGGTTCTATAAAATTGTCGGGTGTAATACTTAAATTTTTCCCCATTAGTGTTTAAACATATGCCCTAGCTTTGCTGCTTTTGTTGATAGGTATTTATGATTGTTTTTTCCTGGTGTAATTTCGATTGGTACTCGTTCGACAACTTCCAAACCATACCCTTCAAGTCCTACAATTTTTTTTGGGTTATTAGTGATTAATCGGAGTTTTCGAATGTTGAGATCTAACATCATTTGAGCCCCAACTCCATAATCTCTTAAATCAGCTTTGAAACCTAGCTTTTCGTTGGCTTCAACGGTATCGGCACCTTCTTCTTGTAATTTGTAAGCTTTCAGTTTATTCGCAATTCCAATACCACGTCCTTCTTGGCTCATGTATAAAATAGCACCTGTGCCTTCCTCTGAAATCATTTGCATAGCCGTATCTAATTGTGGCCCACAATCGCATCGTTCGGATCCAAAAATATCACCCGTAATGCATTCAGAATGAACACGTACGAGAAGGTTCGTGGTTTCATCCCATTCGCCAGTGGTTAGTGCGTAGTGATATTTGTCATTGATCATATCTAAATAACACGTCAGCATAAAATTTCCGTGCTGTGTTGGCATTTTGACTGTTTCAATTTTTTTAATGAATCGTTCTTTATTTACACGATACCGAATTAAGTCTTTAATTGTGATGATTTTTAAATCATGTTCTTTTGCAAATTCAAAAAGTTCATCTCGTCTGGCCATTTCACCATCGTCTTTTATGATTTCACAAATGACCCCAGCTGGAGCTAAGCCAGCTAATCTCGCTAAATCAACCGCTGCTTCTGTATGACCAGCTCGCTTTAAAACACCCATTTCTCGAGCTCTTAGAGGAAAAATGTGACCGGGCGATACGATATCACTTTGAGTTGCAGATGGTGATATGAATGTTTGAATCGTTTTTGCTCTTTCGGCAGCGGAAATACCAGTTGTAATGCCATGTTTCTCAGATGCATCAATTGAGACTGTAAATGCTGTTTTTAGTTTGTCTTTATTTTCTTCGACCATTTGCTTTAGATCGAATTTATTTAAAATACCATCAGTTGCTGGTAAACATACCAATCCTTTAGCATGTTTTATCATGAAATTTATGTTTTCTGGTGTAGCAAACTGAGCTGCTAGTACTAAATCGCCTTCGTTTTCTCTATCTTCATCATCTACAACTATAATTGCTCGGCCATTTGCAATGTCGTTTATAGCATCTTCTATTTTATTAAAATTTTGGTTATTAATCATCCCATATTATTTTACTAAAGGATGCCAAAAAACCCAATAGGTGTTGTTAATTTTTAGTCTAATTCATTTAAAAGGATGTCAGTGAATTGAATTTATCATATCATTTCATTCAGTATATTAATGACAAACAAGTGATCTGATTGACTTATGTTAATTAAACAAGCTTTCAAATTTAACTGTGGTAGCGAAAACGATTCATGAATTCAATTGATTCTTTAATCTTGTATTAGTCAACTGATGCAATAGTCGTTCGAATGGTGTCTCGTAATGTTGGCAATATCGATTTAATTTGTGTGGATTTCATAAATATTCGAACGCCTACTATACAGTCCTTCGATGATAAAATGACGTGCACATGATCATTGGTCATACTTTCTGCTAATTTTTGCGATAACAATTGTTGCAGTGGGCTGTTTATATCTAATATATAATCTGGTTGAAATAGTAAACTCCCTAGATCCCTTGTTTCAGTTTCGCTAAGAGCAGTGCTTGAACCACTATTTGACGTTTGCGGATAGCCAATCAAACGGCTATTTTTGGATGTGATTTCCATCGGGTATGCACCGTTTTCTTCTTTTTTTGTTACAAAGTAAGGGCCTGAAGCTGTTGGGATGACTTCTAAACGTATTTTTTGTTTGGTGCTATTCGTTTTAATGGTTTGAATAAAATCACGATTCCAACCAATATTACAGTTAAATTCATTGGAATTAACGTTTTCAATTTGAAAGACGTCAATATTGGTTTTATATATGGAGATAACCTTGTTCATGGATTGTTATTTTAAATAATTTTTATTAACTTTACAATAATTTAGTGGATTTCTTGAGTTTAGTTTAATTCTTTAGGTTTGTTCTTTTAATTCATTAAAGCGAAATAAATATTTTCCAACTTGATCAAATTCTAAATTGACCAAATCCCCAGATGTTTTATTTTTTAAGCTTGTATTTGCTTGCGTATGAGGGATTAAATGGCAACTAAGTGTTGTTGTTGTGACATCAACGACAGTTAAGCTAATCCCATCGATAGCAATTGAGCCTTTGGGTATAACAAAAGGTGCAAATGATCTGTTGAATTCAATCAAAATAACTCCCCATTCACCATCTTTTGTGTAGCTTTTAATGGTTCCAGTATCATCAATATGACCTGATACTAAATGACCACCTAATTTGGTTTCTAATGTTAAGCAGGGTTCTAGATTTACAATGTCACTTACTTTTATTTCATCCATTGTTGTTTTAAGTAGTGTTTCTTCCAAATATTGGACAGTAAAACTGTTTACAGTTTTGTGGATTGCAGTGCTACATACCCCATTTACATTGATGCTATCACCGATTAATATGTCGTCTGAAAATGCTGCACTGCAGTTAATGTCCATTTCTAAGCCATTTCCTAGTGAGTCAATGCTTTTTATTTTACCGGTTTCTTTTACGAGTCCTGTGAACATGTTTCTTTTACATACTTTCCCAGTATTCCATTGATAAATTTTGAGGATTCATCTGTTGAGTAAATTTTAGATAATTCGATAATTTCATTTAACACGACTTGGAATGGCGTATCTGTATAATTGATTTCACTGATCCCTAATCGTAGTAGTGCTTTATCCAATTGGTTTAGACGGTCCATATCCCAGCCAATGCTATAGTTTTCAATGATTTTATCAACGTCACTTAAATGGTCGTGTGTTGTTTTTGCTAAATGATAGGCCCAGTTCACAGTGTCCTCTGCGTATTTGTCTTTTTCTAAATCTTCAAAAACAGTTGCTAGATCTGTTGTTTTTACGCCCATTTGATATACCATTCTCATGGCCAATTTGCGACTATTTGCACGTTTAGACATGTGCGATTTCGAGAAAGTAATTTTCAATAAATTTTGTGGTTACATTTCCTGAAATAAATTCAGGGTGGTCCAACACTTTTAAATGAAATGGAATGGTTGTTGGTACTCCATCAACAATGAATTCTCGAAGTGCGCGTTTGGACCGTTCGATGCATTCTTGTCGAGTAGGTGCCCATACAATTAATTTTCCTAATAATGAATCATAATTTGGTGGTACTTTATACCCTGGATAGCAATGGCTATCCACTCGTATTCCTGGTCCTCCAGGTGGCAAAAATAGTTCGATTATACCTGGCATTGGCATGAACCCTCGATCAGGATCCTCGGCATTGATTCTGAACTCCATTGAATGTCCAGTACTTGAAATGTTCGATTGATTCACATTGCATGTATTCGTAGCAGCTATTTTTATTTGTTCTTTAATCAGGTCCATTCCAGTAATGGCTTCTGTTACTGGGTGCTCAACTTGAATTCGTGTATTCATTTCCATAAAATAAAAATTCTGTGTATTATCGACAATAAATTCAACGGTTCCTGCGCCTCGATAGTTGATGGCTTTTGCCGCGGTTACAGCTGCGTTTGACATGGCGTTTCGAACGGATTCACTTATAAAAGGTGAAGGGCTTTCTTCGATTAATTTTTGATGGCGTCGTTGAATTGAGCAGTCCCGTTCAAATAAATGAACAGCATTACCACTTGGATCAGACAGTATTTGAATTTCAACGTGTCGAGGATCTTGAACAAATTTTTCTACATAAACGGCTCCATTTCCAAATGCAGCGGATGCTTCATTTGATGCCATTTGAAATGCATTGATTAATTCTGATTCAGTTTCAACAACACGCATGCCTTTTCCACCGCCACCAGCAGTCGCTTTTATAATGACAGGATACCCAATTTTAGACACAACATCTAATAACTCTGACTCTGATTCAATTAGCCCATCGGATCCAGGAACAATTGGAACTCCGGCTTTTTTCATCGTGTCACGGGCTTGATTTTTATCGCCCATCTTTGCGATGTTACTTGGTGTTGCACCAATAAAAACGATGCTGTGATCGCTACACATTTGAGAAAACATTTCATTTTCAGCTAGAAACCCATACCCTGGGTGAATTGCTTCAGCCCCAGTTACCTCAGCTGCTGAAATAATAGCTTTGATATTTAAATAACTTTCTTTGGGTTGTGCCGGGCCAATGCAAACAGCTTCGTCTGCTAGTTTTACATGTAAACTAAATTCATCTGCCGATGAATATATAGCGACAGTTTTAATGGATAATTCTTGACAGGCTCTGATGATTCGGGTTGCGATTTCACCGCGATTTGCAATTAATATTTTTTTAAACAATTTTCACCTCTGATTTATTTTACTACAAAATTTATTAAACGTTCAGGAACAACAATTGTTTTCACTAGTTCCTTATTGTCAATGTGTTTTTTTACGTTCTCTTGTGCTAGTGCAGATGTTGTTAATGCTTCATTACTTGTATCTCTGCTTACCGTAATTTTATCACGAATTTTTCCATTAACTTGGATTGCAATGGTTATTTCGTCATCAATCGTCAATGCATCTTCATAAGCTGGCCAGGACTCTTGATGAATGCTGGAGGTATGACCGAGGTCTTCCCAAATGGCGTCTGCAATAAATGGCGCAAATGGTGCGATTAGTTTTGTCATAATTTCAGCGGTTTCTTTTGTTGTTCCAATTTTACCAATGGTATTCATGAGTGACATTAATTGACTAATGGCGGTATTAAATTGAAAGTTTTTTATATCGTTTGTCATTTTTTTAATCACTTTATGTGTTTGTTTTTTTAGATTTTTAGGGTCTTTTACTGGGAATTTAGAATGATTTACGGTTGTATTATAAAATCGTTTCAAAAATCGAAACGACCCTTCAACGCCATCATCTGTGTAATCGAGATCTTTATCAACTGGCGCTCCAAATAATATGAAAATGCGCGCAGTATCTGCTCCATATGTTTCAATAATCGTATTTGGATCCACAGTATTACCAAGTGATTTCGACATTTTAGCACCATCTTTTAATACCATTCCCTGACAAATTAAGCTTGAAAATGGTTCATTTATATTGTGTAACCCAAGATCACGACATGCTTTCGTAAAAAAACGTGCATATAATAAATGTAGACAGGCGTGTTCTATTCCTCCAATGTAGTAATCAACAGGACAAAATTGATTGGCTCTACTTTTTTCGTAGGGTAAGGACGAATTTAATGGCGATAAATATCTAAAAAAGTACCATGATGAATCAAAAAAGGTGTCCATTGTATCGGTCTCACGTTGAAATGTTTCATTATTTATCGTCACTGTTTTAAATGAATTGGACGATTCAATTGGATTGCCTTTGTGTTGAAAATTGACATCTGTTGGTAATTCAATGGGTAAGTCGTTCTCGTTAACAGGCTGCGGCTCTCCATTATTGTCATATATTATGGGTATGGGGGTTCCCCAATAGCGTTGTCGTGAAATTAACCAGTCCCTTAATTTAAATTGTGCTTTATGCTCACCTTTGTTAAGTGATTTTAATCGATTGGTTATAACTGTTTTTGCTGTATCAGTTGTTAATCCATTAAATTCACCCGAGTTTATTAATGTACCTGATTTCGTATATGCTTTGGTAAAAATATCTTCAGACTTTTGATCACTTTCAATTACTTGAATCATTGGTAGGTCATATTTTTTTGAAAATGAATGATCCCTATCATCGTGAGCTGGGACAGCCATTACTGCACCAGTTCCATAGTCGGTTAGGACATAATCTGCAATGTAGAGGGGGATTTTTTTGTTGCTTATTGGATGGATTGCGAAAACATCAACTTTAATGCCAGTTTTTTCTTTGGTGGTGTCACTTCGTTCTGCGGTTTGTTTTTTAAGACTATTTTGAATGTAAGCTTCACAATCTGATTGATTTGATGTGTGTTTTAATATGGCTTTTAATTGATCATGTTCCGGTGCAATTGATACGTACGTTGCTCCCATTAATGTATCTGGCCTTGTAGTAAAAACAGATAAGTTACAAATTTTTTCTTCAGATGATGATTCAATGTTAAATGTAATTATGGTTCCTGTGTTTTTCCCAATCCATTGGCGTTGCATGTTCTTGACTCGCTCTGGCCAATGCTCGAGTTGTTCAAGATCTTCTAATAATTCCTCAGCATAATCGGTTATTTTTATATACCATTGAGCAATTTCTTTTTTTTCAACGATTGCGCCAGAGCGCCACCCTTTTCCATCAATAACTTGTTCATTCGCTAAGACAGTATTGTCGATTGGGTCCCAGTTTACATATCCTTTTTTTCTGTAAATTAACCCTGCGTCATAAAACTTTTTAAATAACCATTGGTTCCACTTATAATAATTTTTTCGTGATGTGGATAGTTCAGTTGCCCAATCATAACTAAGTCCTAATGCTTGCAATTGCAATTTCATGTGGGCAATGTTTTTTTCTGTCCATTCCAATGGATTAATATTATTTTTAATGGCGGCATTTTCAGCTGGCAGTCCAAAACTATCAAATCCCATTGGGTACATTACATTATACCCTTGCATGCGATAAAATCGAGCTTGAACATCACCAATAGTATAATTTCTGACATGTCCCATGTGCAGATGTCCTGATGGATAGGGGAACATTTCTAAAATGTATTTTTTATCTTTTTTTGTTGGTTTAAACGTTATGGATGCCCATTTTTTCAATATTTCTGGTTCAGATTGTAACGGCGTATACTCTTTATTCATTAAGAAGATCCTAATATGTAAGTTCTAATACTTCAAGTGGGGACCTGAGTAGAAACTACGTACATTTTTACTCTTTTATTTGTGAGTTTATGAGGAGTTTTCGTGTTTTGCGGCCCAGCGGGTTTATTTTTTTCCTTTCAAATAAAGTATAAAACATGATTGTTCAACTGATTAAGGTATGCTAATATGTGCTCAGCTTAAGGAGGTTTTCAAATGTCTAAAGCAAAAGATAGTAAAAGAAAACAAGATTTAATTAAAAG
>MDTB01042854.1_pt1 | contig 13438 bp, 10 predicted proteins | sample 811161 | NCBI WGS metagenome assembly MDTB01 (sample SAMN05326650, study PRJNA326480) | marine metagenome | isolation source: seawater | place: Mediterranean Sea | collected 2009
CGCACTTGGGTGGCTTTAACAGTAACCGCATAGCGACAATCGCTGATTAACAGTACGTTTTGTTGGTTAATCTGTTGCCGCCGGCTTGTGGCGCTATCACGCGACGAATCTATCGACCAGGGCCCTAACAGAGGCGCATCAGCAGCCAAACGGAAACTCGGCTGCAGCATATAGCGGGAGACGAGCATGTCCTGCTGGGGAATGAGTTTGGGGGCGCGAATCCCTCGCCCACGGAAATGAACAGCATAATCAACACCATCGCGAGACACCGGCAACCCCAACATATCTGCCGCACCGCCCATGTCGTCGAATATCTGGATGGGGCTAGGATGGAAGTATTCCGGCGTACTTGATGCACTTATTGGCAAACGATTAATCAATTGCTGCTGAGGATTCACACAGCCCAACGCACCGGTTTGTCGTAAGCTCGCCGACAAATACGCAAACGCCAATGCGGCGACTTCATCCTGGGCGCTACCATCAGCATGTAGCCGCCAAGCCTTGCGGCCGTCGCTAAGGCTCTCGATCACCGCGAACATCAGTAAGGACATTAAAGTCAGTGCTAACAGCATTTCGAGCAGGCTGAACCCCAATGATTTAGACGTTAGAGAGACGAGTTGCGAACGCCCGCTATTCCTGACCTGACCATTCACGGCTTCGCAATCCTGACCGGCCAATCAAAACGCAACCTGCGCGTTTACTTGTCGCGACACAACCGCGAGTTGACCATTCGACAACCTGTACCCTGCTTCAACTACCGCACCTCGCGCTGTGACAACCATACCGAGCTCTATTGCAGTGGCCTGGTTGCTGGCAACCGCAGCATATGCGCTGCCTAACACTTTTTCTGTGCGCCGACGCAGCGCGACGCAAGCTGCCGCCGCATTATTGGTCGCGTACTGACACTGCTGTACAGCAAGCAGAAACCCCAGCATCTGTTGCGTCGAACATCCGCTAGCGATGCAGAGCCTTGATGCGACAGGTTGCTGGCTACGAGATAAGTTCATGTCCGGCAGGGGGCGACTTTCAACCTCTTGGATACGCTTAATGACATGCAGCAACTGCTCAGTCTCTGTGACCGCGGTGACTTGCGCGGCAAGGTCGCTGCGCACTGCAAATCCCTGAGTACTCAGGCTTACCGCGCCGGTGAGCACCGTACCGAGCAGCAGCATGGCCAGGAGCACTTCCATCAACGTGAATCCGCGAGCTGACTTCATAACGATTTGCCGCATAGCTGATCCGCCTTGCTCAACATCATTGAGACGGCCAATAGGTCTCATTGGCATCTATCTGACCATCGGCATTGGCATCCCAGGTGCGCGCTCCGGTAGAAGCCAGAGTATGCCGACCCAAGTGATTAAGACTCTGAATTGCAGGACTCGCAGTCAGCATGAACGCGGCGGGCTCGCTTGCGACATCAATTCGATACCGCCCTTGAGTAACACTACTGGGCGCGCAAATGTCGACTGCAATCGGCCCCTTCGGCGCATCGCCCAATCCATCGCCATTGCCATCCGCCACTTTCGCGAGGCCCACCGCCAAGCCAATACGCTCGTGTAGTGCCTGCGCACAGTGCATCAAATCACTACGTACCTCTTGTCGGTAAGCCCGATCAACGAACTTTTGGTAGGTCGGAACCGCAAACAAACTGATCGCCGCGATCAACGCCACCACCAATAACAGTTCGAGTAGGGTGAAACCTGAGGGTAAAGCTGGCTGTCGGGACCGAGCACAAGCAGCGGCAGTAACTACTGCTGCAGTCAAGCCAAGTCCTGCATACGGCTTTGTAAAGACTGATCCGGGTGTCATGTCCAAGGCGCACGTCCACGTCGATTTCTGAATGGACACGATGGCCGAAAGCGCGACTCAAGTTAACGGACTTAATCGGCTAGGAGCGTGCGAAATTAGCTTGTTATGGCAAAAGATAAAAACCGAGGTCTATACCGTCAACAAAATCTTCCCTGTAGTCTCATTGCCGGCAAGCAGCTCATGCGCGGCCTCTGCTTGCTCTATCGGAAACTGCGTTTCGATAACGGGAACGATTCGCTGCGTCTCTAGGTGCGGCCATACATCGGCCTTAAGCCCATCCATGACGGAAGCTTTTTCTGCGATGCTACGCGCGCGTAAAGTCGAGCCGATAATGCGTGCTCGCTTCATCATGAGTTGTGCCAGGCTCGTTTCAGCACTCGCGCCACCCATTAAGCCAATGAGTACCAGACGGCCGCCCAGCTTGAGCACATCCAAATTGTCAGCCAGATAACGCCCGCCGACCGGATCTAAAATGACATCCACGCCATCGCCGGACCATTCTCTAACCGCTGCTGCAAAGCTGCCATCCTGCCGTAACGCCCCCGCCGCCGCGCCAAGTTGGACACAGCTCGCGAGCTTATCGGCGGAGCCTACCGTCACAAAACACGGATTGTTAGAGACACTCAACAGCTGAATAGCGGCCGTACCCACGCCACTCGCGCCTGCATGGATGACGACTTTTTCATTGGCCTGCAGCTGGCCTTCGCGGTACAGGTTAAGGTACGCGGTGGCAAAGACTTCGGGCAATGCAGCCGCCGCCACAAGATCCATGCCTTGCGGAATTTTTAGGGCTTGGCCAGCCGGCACCACGACTTCCTCTGCGTAACCGCCGCCGGCGAGCAGGGCACATACTAGGTCGCCCACAGCACAGCGAGTGACGCCTTCACCGACTTCAACAACCTCACCCGAACACTCCAGCCCGAGAATATCGCTGGCCCCGGGCGGCGGCGGATAACCGCCTTTGCGCTGCAATAAGTCGGCTCGATTGAGCGCGGTAGCCGCAACCTTAACTCTAATTTCACCGACACCACACTTCGGCGCCGCCACCTCAGTCCACACCAGCCGCTCACCGCTAACTTGTATTGCTAACATCTTATTCCCCTCAACGTCGCGATCGTCTTCTGCCAGCCATTGAGCCGCCGCGCGGCCACGCTAGAGCTCACCAGCTCTGCCGCATTTTCAAGCCGCGCTCGCCGAGATAGTGTTTCAGCTCGCTGACTTTGTATGTGCCGTAATGCACCATCGAGGCTACTAACGCCGCATCGGCTTTGCCTGCAGTGAGTACATCGTACAGGTGCTCTGGTTTACCCGCGCCACCTGAGGCTATCACAGGAATTCGCACGGCCGTGGAGAGCATCGCGGTTAGCACCAGTTCGTAACCTATTTGCGTACCATCTGCATCGATGGAATTCACCACTAACTCGCCGGCGCCGCGTTTTTCGCCTTCCAAGGCCCAGGCCAATGCGTCAATTTGCGTGGGTGTGCGCCCGCCATTAATGACAATTTCGTAACCACTGGGCAATTCGGTGCTAGGCATCCCGCGCCTGATATCCATCGATAACACAACGTTCTGATTGCCAATCGAGGCAGCACATTCATCAATTAGGTCAGGCCGCTGCACGGCTGCTGAATTGACGTTGATTTTCTCTGCACCCGCCAAACGTAAATCGGTCGCGTCACTAACACTTCGAATGCCACCACCTACGGACAAAGGTATGAATACCTGCTCCGCTACAGCGGACACCACGTCTAACATGATATTGCGCTTATCCGAAGACGCCGTGATGTCGTAAAAGACAAGCTCATCCAAGCCGTCGAGATAATATTCGCGGGCTTTTTCGACCGGGTCGCCGATGTCTTTGGTATCGACAAACTTAATGCTCTTGGCGAGTTGTCCGTCGCGGACATCCAGGCAGGCGATCAAACGTTGGCTCAGCATGAACCCTCCCACTGCGCGAAGTTTGCGATTAAACGTAACCCGACTCGGCCGCTCTTTTCAGGATGAAATTGGGTGCCTATGAAGTTGTCGCGTCCGATGGCGGCAGCGAAGGTGCGCTCATATTCCGCGCGGGCCAGCACCATTGCGCTGTCCTCGGGATCGGCGTAATAGCTATGCACAAAATAAAACTCATCCTCCGCCTGGATATCCGCCAGCACCGGATGAGCTGCGCAATCGAGCAGGTTATTCCAGCCCATATGCGGCACCTTAAGCGAGGCATTAGCAAAATCGAAACGTTCCACTGTGCCCGCGATAAGACCCAGAGTCGGCGTATCCTGCTCGGCGGAATGATCCAGAAAAAACTGCATACCTAGACAAATACCGAGGACCGGGACGCCGTTGCGAATGACCTCATGCAGGGCCTCATCGAGCCCGTGCTTGCATAGACTCGCCATGGCGCTACCGGCGGCTCCCACACCAGGAAAAATCACCCGGCTGGCTTTGCGCAACGCATCGGGATCAGCGCACAGCCTCGCGTCCAAACCCACTTCCTTACAAGCTCGCTGCACGCTAGCCAGATTGCCTGCCTCGTAATCAATTATTGCTGTCAAAAGTGCCCCTTCGAATTAGCGCAGGGTGCGATAGTAGGCGAGCCCAATGGTGAAGTCATCTGCACACATCCTTAAGGCGACTGAAACCATCGGAAGGATCAAGTCGCGGCCCAATTCAAAGCACTTTCAGGAGCATCTGCGGCGGCGGAAGCAACGGCAAAGATCATCAGGCAGCAAACCACACCGCCTGCGCCGCGTAACTCAATACTCAACAATACGCCCGCTATCACGGTAACCCGGCACTTTTTTTCAAGCCATTAAGCGCTAAGGTGCCGGGGGTTCCCTGAGGTGAAGTTCGTTTTAAAAATGTGCCGGTAACTGCCACAAAAGACAAACGCAAGCGAGTCGGCTAAAAGAAACACCGGAAACACAGAAAATTGACTGTCGATTTGTTTCCATTCAGGTCCCAACCCGCCAGTGCAACAGGATTTAGCCATGCAAGAGCAATCCAACCATGAATTAGCGACGGCTGCGCCGCGCCAGGGCGTCCTGCTAATCAACTTGGGTACCCCGGATTCTACCGAGATAGCAGACGTGCGACGGTATCTCGGCGAGTTCCTAATGGATCCGTATGTGCTCACCGCACCCTGGCCAATTCGCAAAATGATTGTTGGCGGTTTCATTTTGCCGTTTCGTCCAAAAAACAGCGCTGAAGCCTACGCGAAAATCTGGACCGAAGATGGCTCCCCTCTGTTAACCGGCAGTCAGTCCCTCGCAACCCATGTTGGCGCTGCACTTGATGTTCCCGTCGCACTAAGCATGCGCTACGGTAACCCCAGCATAGCCAGTGGATTCGCTGAGCTTCAAGCCAAGGGTGTTACTGAGGCGCTGGTCGTCCCTTTGTATCCCCAACACGCTGACTCAACGATTACGACTTCGCTGAAAGCGGCGGAAAAGGCTCTCCCGGACGGTATGACCATGCGCACGCTAGCGCCGTTTTACCATCACCCGCAGCATCTCGCTGCATGGGGTGAGCTCATCAAAGCGCATCTGCCAGAAAAGTGGGATCACATTTTATTTAGCTATCACGGGGTCCCCGAAAGCCATTTGAAAAAGGCCGATCCAACAAACTCACACTGCCTCAAGGTTGACAACTGCTGCGATCGCAACAGCGACGCGCACGCCGTCTGCTACCGCCACCAAGTTATGCAGACCTCACAAGGCATAGCCAACTTTTTATCTCTGCGGGAAGACCAATACAGCGTCACCTTCCAATCGCGTCTGGGCCCTATAGCGTGGTTAAAGCCCTATACCGACGAGGTCCTGGCCGAGTTGCCCAGACAGGGCGTCAAACACCTGGCCGTCGCTTGTCCGGCTTTCGTGGTAGACAACCTGGAAACGCTGGAAGAGATCGGTATGCAAGGCAAAGAAACATTCCTCGAAGCGGGCGGAGAATCATTCCACCTCATTCCATGTCTGAATGATTCGCCTTTATGGGTGCAATCTCTGGCTGCCATCTGCGCCGAGTCCCTGGGTAAGCCAAATGATGCCGCTGCGCTCACAGTGTCTGCGTCAACTTAGAGATTTCGGCGTGAAATGAGCGCACCAATTCACGCGCAAACATCGATTTTCGCGCAACAAAGCGCACCGGACGAGTCAGACCTTCGGCGCCGAACGGAATCAATACCGCATCGTCCAAGCCTAGCGTCTGCGCGACACCCACGGGCACAAGACCGTGCCCAAACCCGGATACGGCCATTTGCGCCACCGCAAAAAAAGACTCCAGGGACGCAACTCGAACCAAGTTAAGACGCTGCATATTTTCTTCGATGGACCCCCAGGCGCCGGATCGCGATTCAATTGTTAGCACCTCAAGCGGCTTACCGACCTTGTATTTGATCGGAACCAATCCCGCAGGGATCACAACCATGGGCTCTTGGTGAATTACTTCCGACACAAGATCGGTATCTGCATCCGAACTCCCCGTGCATATACCAACCATATATTCACCGGATCGCAGTCGATCTAAAACCACCGGCGAGCGTTGCGCGTGAAATTCAAACTCGAGGCTTGGCAAGGTGTCGCGAACAGCGGCAAATAGCGGCGGCCCCCAGCTAGAAAGGATCGCCTCGGAAACGCCAAGGATAATCTTGCCTTTGCGCAACGCATTGTCTTCTAAAAACACGCTACGCAGCTCGGACAGCAGCGGAGTTACCCGCTCGACTAATCGGGTGCCGTGGGCAGTCAGCACTACCCGTCGGCCGTGTCGTTCGATTAACTCTCGATCATAGTATTTTTCCAGCGCGGCAATCCGTTTACTGACTGCGGATTGAGAAATCCGTAAAGCGGTGCTGGCCTCCATCATGGTGCCAGATTTTGAGAGTGCTACGAGCGTTTCCAAGTTTTCAATCATGGCAGCATTGTGGTTTCCAAATTCGCATTAATCATATTACTGCTAATCTCTTTTTTCATATATTCTTTTAGCGCAAACATACCCCAAGACCACATGCTGATCGCTTCCACCAACTCTGCGACTGGAGCTTCACAATGAATGTCAGCTTGGTGCTGATTCTCGCTTTTTTTACCAGCGCTCTATCTGGTGTGCTTGGAATGGCTGGCGGATCAATTCTGATGGCGGGCATGGTGCTGTTTTTGCCAGTAAGCACGGCAATGGTATTACACGCGTTGATTCAATTTGTGGCCAATGGCACGCGCGCAATTGTGCTGCGACAGCACCTGTCACTTGGATTGCTTATTCCCTATGTCGTGGGGGCTGGCGTAGCTCTGGCTGTGTTCATCAGCTTGGCGTTTACCCCAAGCGCTAATCTGGTCTTGATTTTGATCGGGTTATTTCCGCTAGCCGCGGAGCTGAGACTGTTCCCCCGCGACATGGACATTACCCGCCCGCTAACCGGTATTGTGTGCGGCTTGGTGGTCACCAGCGCACAACTGCTGGCCGGTGTCGCCGGACCGGTTTTGGACTCTTTCTATCAACAGAGTCCACTACAACGACAGTCGATCGTCGCTAACAAAGCCCTCACCCAAGCATTGGGACACAGCATTCGCATGCTCTACTACGGATTTTTGCTGGCACTTCCCAGCGATTTGCCTATGTGGGTTTTGGGGGTAGCTATTGCCGTCGCGGTGCTCGGTACCCAAGCGGGCACCGCATTGTTACAGCGCTGGAACGAGGATGACTTTCGCAAGATAAGCCGCTGGGTCATCTTAAGTGTTGCCACTCTATGCCTAGGACGCGGCCTTTATGGCGCGTTGGTTTAAGGCCAGGCTTTGTTTAACTTGCGACCGGTTTAACCACAAACAGCAAATCACCAACGTTCACCTGCTGGCCATTATTCATATTCACTCTGGTCACTTCATAACTGAGCGCTGGATCATAAATCTGCGCCTCACCATTGAAATCCGCCAAGGTCAGCGGGGTGAATATCTTCATCGCCTCCAACTGACATAGAGTCTGCCCAAGCCCAACTTTATCGCCAACCTGAACGTACTCCGGCTCCGAAGGTGATGGCGTGCTGTAAAAGATAGCCGTTGCGGCAGCAAGTACTTTGAGTTCATCACTGTCAGCAATCATCACACTTTGACGGCTAATACCTTCGCTGGTCGCACCAGCGCCGGCTTCTATCTCGTTAACCAGCGCCTCGATATCCGTCCGCGCCAACAACTCTGGCAGATAATTCGTGTCGTACTCCGCGCGATGAAAACCATCATCTTTTAATATGCGCCGCAGCAACGGAATATTCGTGCAAATGCCGGTTAACTCAACACGCGCCAGATAAGCTTCTAATTTGGCTGCGGCGTTTTCGCGATTGTCGCTGTGTACGATCACCTGGGCGACCATACTGTCGTAATACGGCGAAACGAATGTGTCAGTCGCTACCGCCGCGATCACTTCAACGTCTTCTTCTTCAGGAAAGTGACAGTTCAGTACCTTGCCTGGATGTGGCCGGAAGGCTAGGCCGCCGTCGCCTTGCACAACGATTCGCTCGGCGTTTATTCGTGCTTCGACCGCATAACCTGTTTCCGTCACCTGTAAATCAGCAATCGATTCGCCGCTGGCTATGCGGAATTGCTCAGCGACGATGTTGACCCCAGACGTCCATTCAGTGACCGGGTGCTCTACCTGCAGCCGAGTGTTCATTTCCATGAAATACACAGCATTGTTCTTGAGATCAAAAATAAATTCGACGGTTCCGGCGCCGACGTAACCGACCTCATTGGCCAGCTCAGCCGTACTGCGCAGGACTTCATCGAGCAGGTGCTGGGGCAAATGCGGCGACCCAGACTCTTCAATGACTTTTTGCTTGTCGCGTTGCACGCTACAATCGCGGATACCAATCACCTTGGTATTACCATGCGTATCGCGCAGTAACTGAGCTTCTATATGCTTGAGCGACGTGACGTACTTTTCGAGGTACACATCGCCGTTACCGAATGCACTGCGTGCTTCAATCCCCACGCGGTGGAAGAGCTCCTCGAATTCCCCGGCATTTTCAACGACTTGAATGCCCTTACCGCCGCCGCCATGCACAGCCTTGATTAAAACCGGGTAACCGATTTGCTCCGCGACCTCAGCTGCGCGCTCAACGTTCGTCATGATTCCATGGCTACCCGGCACCACCGGGACCTTCAACCGTAACGCCGTATTAATAGCGTTAGACTTATTACCCATGGTCTCCATGCTGGCCACTGGCGGACCAATAAAATTAATGCCATGACTGCGGATCAACTCCGCAAAAGCAGAATTTTCCGACAAAAACCCGATACCAGGATGCAGACTATCCACACCTTCGTGCTCCGCAACGTTGAGCACACTCATGGCATTCAAGTAGCTCTCGTCCGGAGTATTGCCACCGATGCAGACTACCGTATCGCGCTCGCCTAACTGGGACACGGTTGCCGAATCCATATCCGGATCACTCTGCACCAGAACCACTGAAATTTCTTGTTGTTGCGCAATGCGGATCAATTTAGCGGCCGTACAGCCCCGCGCATGAATCAATACCTTGCGTGTGGGCCGGATTAGAGACGCTTCGGTATAGGTCGGCCGATGCGCCACCACGACCGGACGCCTTACATCGATACTGCCAGCCAAAACCCGCGCCATAACTGCTTCAACCGTCTCCTCTGGGACAGGAATTTCGGCATCGACAGCGCGCAGCTGCGAATCAATATCCGCGTAGAAAGGGTGCTTCACAAGGCCTTGCATCGCACCGTCCGAAGTCGACAGGTAATTCGCGAGAATCGACTTCAACGGCAAGTTAGAAGGCACAACGATTTGCCCTGCGAACGGCATGCTTGTGCCCGAAAAATAATAGGTCTGCACTAATGGATGAGTAACGAAACTCGCTTGCGCGCCACCGGTACAATCGCCGTAACCAAATACAATCACCGGCAAATCGTGATCGCGAACAAAGCGGGTAATGCGGTCATTAACTGCAGCCATTGAAAACAGCGCGCCTGCCCCTTCCTTGGTTTGCATGCCGCCGGAAGAAATAAAACAAACCAGCGGCAAGTGCTGCTCTGCGCACTCAACCAAAAGGCGACAGAACTTCTCGGCGCTCGCCATATCAAATGCGCCAGCCTGGAACTGCACGTTAGAAACAAGCACCCCTACCCGGGTATTTCGACTGCCTTTTACTGAACCAAACCCAGCTACAATGCCACACGGTGGCAATCCCTTGTTGAGCGCTTGCTCGATACTCAGTCGAAAGCCAGGAAAAGAACAGGGATCCGAGCTCAACAAATCGTCATAGCGCGGTTCCCAATCCTCGAAATAGTTGTCAATGATGTCGTTGCAGCCAAAGCGCGTGGCGCCTTTAACGGCTTTCAAGACGTTCTGCATCTGGAGATCGTTATAGGCCATATCCAGGCGGTTCCAAAAGTCTTTACGACGACCGATATTTTTCGGTGCAATCCGCCCCTGGAAATTACGTCCGTCCCGCGACGCCGAGATCAAACTGGTCAAAAGCTGATTCAAGGTATAGCTGATGACAACAAACAACGCGTCGGCAATATGCGGGAAGCTGAGCTTTTTCCATTCTTCTACGGTGCGATAAAAATCTTCGCTCTTCGGCATCTTATGTAGACGCTGATGCCAGTCGAACAATCGCGCCTGTGTTGAAGCCAGCGTTTTTCCTTCACTGATTTGATCTGCAGCGAGACTCGAGTTGGCCGAGTCGAGGGTGGTCGCGATGAGCTTCTCCAAGCTTTCTCTGGACAGCGCCTGAGCACCCTGAGCCTCCGCCGCGACACTGTCCATATGTGCGATGACCTCGTCGTATACGCCATCAAACAACAGCAGATTTTCGCACTCTTGTATGAAGTCGCCGCGCAATTCGTCGTTTAGAAGAATGTCCAGCAGAGTCATATCTGCTATGGCTACGGGCCTGGCACCAATTTGCGGCGGCTCGATTGATGCCGGCATCAATTCATGCAATACCCGGCGATTAGCTGACATATCGGATTCGCTCGACGATTGCGCCAGACGTTCGCCAGTGATGATCATATTGAGTTCGGTGGTTAGCTGTCGTGCTACCGATGCGCCTGCCTCTATCTGCTCGCTGAAGCTACCAAGCAATTTGCGGCCTTCATAGGAAAAACGCTCCCGCCACACTGAAGCATCGCTGTCCTGGGTGAGCTTCTCTAGAACAATTTTAGGATCGTGAATATCCTGTACCTGCAAAATTTGCCGTGTATCTTGATAGTTCCGTAAATACTCACGCAGTGCCGCCAAATTGTCGCGCGCTTCTTTTTTCCAGCGGTTGTATAAGAAAGTTCCCACCGTTGCGATCAATGTCGCGCGAGCATCTTCATAGTTTTGTTTGGGTTCGCCGAAAATCATTTGCGCAATACGACCGCGCTCATCATTCATCGCCTGTCGACGATCGACATAGCTCTTCCAGGCTTTCGACAGACTGTCTTCGTAAATGATCTTATCGGGATCTTGCAGCCAATACAGAAACTTCTGACGACGTTCCCGGTCGGTCCGTTCTTTCAACTCACCAGCCGGCATTTCTTGCGGTGCTAAACGTCCGTACTGCTGCGTTGAGGTGGCTTTAATGCGCTTGCGCACCTGTAAATAACGCAGATAACGGTAAGCGATACCGAAAACGTTAGTATACTCGGTAGGGTTTTTCGCTAAGCGCAGTGAGGCGCTGCTCTCCATCGCCTGCAAATGCGCAGACGGTTTCAGGTAACGCTGCAAGCTTTGCCGATAATGATCAACGATGTAGGGGTTTTCACCCACAAATTCTCTGACTCGCGTTTCAATATTCGCTAGACCGCCAATAATCGCTTGGCGTAAATTTTCGAGATTTTCCTGAGAATCGTTGGGACTGTAATCAACTATGCCGTCGATATTACCCTGCTGGAAGAGCTCAACCGCAGACGGCCCTACAAATTTCGCACACTCCTGCCAAGACAAGTTCATGCGCCGCGCGATGTTGGCAAGTGCTGCGGGCTGAATCGTATTAAAGACTGAATCTCGTAGCGCCAGAATCATGTTGCTAGCAGCTAACGGTATAGCTCCGCCTGAATAACCCAACCCGTAAATCAGGCCGATGTTTGGCACATCCGCATTGCTCATCTCGGCGATCAATCGGGAGATACTGTGCGCTTGATTCTGCGCGTTAGCTTCTTCACGAGCATCGGCACCGGGGGTGTCCATAAAGCTCACTAGCGGCACCGACCGAGCTGAACAATATTCGACAAAACGCGCTGCTTTAAGGTGATGCTCAGGCATCCAGCTACCAAGGTCTTTAGACCGATCCTGGGCGATGAAGCCGACCTGACGTAAACCTTGAGGACCAAAATCCATATCAACCAAGGCTTGGTAATAAGGACCGGTGGTATTTTCTTCGCGCACTATTCCAAGCTGGCGGATGATGTCCGGTGCTGGCTGACGGCTTTGATCTTCTGATGGAGTCACCGCCGCCTCGATATAGGCATCTACATCCAACGACTTCAACTGAGCATGCATACGCTTTATTGCACGCTCAGATAGCAATCCAGGCACAGGTTGGTCATCTTGCGAGACATCGGGGAACAGCGAAAAGTCTTTCGCTAGGCTTTCTGCTATTAAAAAGAGGCGATCCCCTTCAATAAGTTGTTTTTCCACAGGCTTTGGACAACTCGAAAAATGAGGGTACTCTAGCCACTTGTGCAGCCATTCGCAATGAGAGCCATGACCTCCCTAAGTTGTTCAGTTTTGACCATTTCTGACTCACGTAGCTTGGCCGACGACCGCTCCGGCGATTTGTTGGTTGGGTTTGTCGAAGCCGCCGGCCACCGCCTGATAGAGCGGGAATTAGTGCCAGACGATATTTATCAAATCCGCGCCATTAGCTCGAAATGGATCGCTGCAAACGAAGTGGATGTCATCATCACCACCGGCGGTACTGGCTTCACGGGCCGTGACAGCACCCCGGAAGCGCTGACACCGCTCTTCGACAAAGAAATCGAAGGATTTGGGGAAACATTCCGATACCTGTCCTATCTTGAAATCGGCACCTCAACCATCCAATCCAGAGCGTTAGCTGGGCTCGCCAATGGCACCTTGATCTTCGCTCTGCCCGGCTCCTCCGGTGCAGTCACCACCGGATGGAATAAAATCATTAAAAATCAACTAGATATAAACAATAAGCCGTGCAATTTTGCGGAGTTGATTCCCCGCTTTAAAGAGATCTGAAACAGCATTTTCGGACATTCCATCACGGCAGCTCTGGCCACTAGCCGGGTCCCGTACGGGACAACCGCCGAGAATGGGTCAACTGCCGGCGTCACCCTAGGCGCGGGTAACTGGTTCTAGCCGGTGCATGGCATTACACTTCACACCTTTCCGATCCGTAATTGCTTGTAAAAGGAACAGCACCATGACCAGAGACGTCTATATTCTTGGCGCAGCGCGTACACCGGTTGGCAGTTTTCAAGGTTCACTGGCGTCCGCCAGCGCCCCGGAGCTCGGTGCCCATGCGATTTCCGCAGCATTGCAGTCAGCTGCACAGGACGGCAGCGCCGTTGACGAAGTGATTATGGGCAATGTCGTGAGCGCCGGCTTAAAACAGGCACCGGCGCGGCAGGCAATGCGTATTGCGGGCCTGCCGGATGGCGTGGCCGCCAC
>MDTB01197346.1_pt1 | contig 13438 bp, 11 predicted proteins | sample 811161 | NCBI WGS metagenome assembly MDTB01 (sample SAMN05326650, study PRJNA326480) | marine metagenome | isolation source: seawater | place: Mediterranean Sea | collected 2009
AAAAAAATGGTAGCGGAGGAGGGACTTGAACCCCCGACACGCGGATTATGATTCCGCTGCTCTAACCAGCTGAGCTACTCCGCCGTAATAGTTGTTTTGATTGATTTGTTTAAAAACCATTCATACGTTTTGGTCAACCCAAAAAATTTTATATGCTTTTAGAATCCAGCATTTTTGGTCGCATGGGTGCCCTATCAAATACATAGATTTAATAAATTAACAAGAAACCTGAAATCAATTTCAAACAGATAAACTTGGCGATGTTGGAGCAGAACTTATCCAGCCACCACCAAGCATAAGCGAAGTATCACTTCCATCATAAATGACCCCCGCCTGTCCTGTTGCTATTCCGTATTCTGCGTTTTCAAAAACAAGATGAGCAGAGCTGTCACTATTTAAAAATAACTTGGCTGGGCTGGCGGGCGCAGTATTCCGCAATTTAACAAATACTTTTATGCCTTTAACGTTCTCATTGCTTTTATCCATCAAGCTTGGAATGAGCCAGTTAACTTCGTTCAAATATACATCCCGGCATGCAAGGGCGTGTTGAGGGCCAACAATAACTTCGTGTGTATCTGAATCTATTGCGACCACATATAATGGCGCATTATCTTCGCTCTCGTCTTTTCGCCCGCCAATACCAAGCCCGCGTCTTTGGCCTATCGTATAATCTATTACGCCTGAATGTTTTCCAAGAATACGGCCATCTAAGTGGCGAATAACACCTGGAGTTATTGCGCCTGGTCTTAATCTGCGCACAACGTCTCCATAGCGTCCATTTGGAACAAAACATATATCCTGACTATCTGGCTTGTCACTAACACTAAGCTCATATTTTATAGCAAGTTCCCTTGTTGCATGCTTCGTCATAGCTCCCAAAGGGAACCGCAAATAATCAAGCTGTTCAGGTGTTGTTGCAAACAGAAAATAGGACTGGTCTTTCTGCTGGTCTATACCGCGCCGCAAACAGGCATGTCCGTCAAGCAGTTGTCTTTGCACATAATGCCCTGTTGCGAGGCAATCAGCACCTAGCTCTTTAGCAGTTGTTAACAAATCTTTAAATTTAACGGTTTGATTGCATTTAACGCATGGGATTGGCGTGTGACCAGCTAAATAAGAATCAGCAAAATCGTCTATAACCTGCTTTTTGAAAAGAGTTTCGTAGTCTAATACATAATGCGGAATATCGAGCTGCGCTGCAACCTGTCTTGCATCATGAATATCTGCGCCAGCGCAACAAGCCCCTTTTGCCTGAACTGCAACCCCGTGATCATAAAGCTGCAGTGTAATTCCAATAACTTCATAGCCTTCTTGTTTTAACATTGCTGCAACAACTGAGCTATCAACCCCACCCGACATCGCTACAACCACACGCGTTTCAGAAACAGGTTTTAAAATACCGAGAGAATTTAGCGTACTAGTTAACATAGAACAGACCTTTCTAGCGGTGCTATTAAAAATCGGAAGGAATATGAACACGTAATCCAGATAACGCCTCATCAACTCGAATCTGACAACCAAGCCGTGAAGTGGGCGTTAAATTAAAAGACAGATCTAACATATCCGCCTCATCCTCCGAAGGCGCGCCCACTTTCTCATAATCAGTCTGTTCGAAATAGACATGACAGGACGCGCAGGACAAGCTACCACCGCAGGTTCCCTCTACCCCCATGTTAGAATCACGGCCTGCTTCCATTAAGGTGACGCCGCTTCTTACTTCTATTTGATGTTCGCTATTATCTGATTTTATAAAAGTTATAAGAGGCATTTTCTAACCCGATGCTTTCATGAAATTTACTGTTCCTGATAGCGTTTATATATCGCTATCAATGCGTCTGCAAGAGCTGTAACGTCATCTTGGCTATTCTCCCATCCAAAAGAAATACGAATAACATTCCTACTCATAGATCCAAATCCCATTGCTTTTATAACATGACTCTCCTGCACCCTACCAGAAGAACACGCAGCACCCGAGCTAATCGCAAATCCATCCATATCTAAAGAAATCACAGCGATCTGAGCGGGCATTGCAGGTAATAACAGGCTAATCGTATTACTTACACATGGTGCATCTTTAGTTGTGAGCACAATATCAGAACAGGCTTGTTGGAGCTTTACAACAAATTCAGAGCGCCATTTAGGCCAAAGTTTAGCATAGTCCTGCCAGCTAGAGGCAGATTTTGCAGCAGCACCAAACCCAGCAATACCGTAGATATTTTCTGTCCCAGACCGGCGCCCCCTCTCCTGCCCGCCACCTTTAAGTAGTTGCGGCACATGCCTTCCAGGCGCTACCCATAAAGCACCAACCCCTGGCGGACCACCTATTTTATGGGCTGAAAAACTAGCCATCGTAAGGCCCGAGCGTGACCATTCGTCAAGTTTGATAGGGATTTTCCCAAGCGCTTGCACCATATCACTGTGGAACGCAACATCATAGGATCTGCAAATCTTTAGAAGCTTTTCAATCGGCTGAATTCTGCCGGTTTCATTATTTACTAGCATCACAGATACTAGTATTTCTCCGCCCCTATTTTTAGCCTGTTGCAATGCTGAATCTAATTCAGGAAGGTTAATTCCACCATCAATTCCAACACCTATTTTATGCGCATCTGGCCGAGCTGCCAAAACAGCGTCATGTTCAACAATGCAGGTAATTACTTGTTCAAATCCCAACAATGCGGTATTATTCGCTTCTGTGCCGCCGCTTGTAAACATAAATCCGCTTGCATCACCACCTGCTAATTCAGCAAGGTCACCGCGTGCTGTTTCCATAATAAGCTTGGAAGACCTGCCAAAAGAATGAATAGAAGATGGGTTGCGCGCAGGCCCCATTAATGAAGTCATATACGCCGCTGCTTCTGGCCTTAAGGGTGCAGAGGCGTTGTAATCAAGGTAAACCGGTTGACGCATTACTTAAAAAAATAACCCCAAATAACTTAGCTAAAAAAATTGTGCCGTTACAAACAATTAGATGCACGGCATTTATACTCATTCAAAGATGACTCTCTCAAAATTCGGCTTGTATAGTTCTATTTGTTTTCTAACTCACTAGTATTGTTTGAATTATCGCTGCTAGTATCGTGAAGGCCAGATGATGGGTTTTCTGTTTGACGTTTTTGGAGCAACTCAATTTGTTCTTGCATTTGTATTATCTGCTGAGACATCCAAGAGAGTGTCTTTTCTGTATGATCAGTTGCAGCCATATCTGACACGGCATAGGGTGTGAATCGCTCATCAGCGCGACGTCGTGCCACCGGTTTTGCTGGAATCCCAACGACCGTTATTCCTTCTCCAACATTTTTTGTGACAACAGAGTTGCAACCAACGCGGGCACATTTATGAATTGTTATAGGCCCTAAAATCTGTGCCCCTGCCCCAATGATCACATTATCTTCTAAAGTTGGATGACGTATTGCATCACGCTGAGAGCCAGAATTTTCAGCCGGGTTAATCCCGCCCAGAGTGACGCCGTGATATAATGTTACATTCTCACCAATAGTTGCAGTTTGGCCAATAACGACACCCATACCATGATCTATAAACAAGCCAGCACCAATCTTTGCCTGTGGATGAATTTCGATACCTGTCAGCCATCGCGCAAACAACATTAGTGAACGTGCAATAAATTTAAAATTCCAGTTCCAGATTGGGTGTGCAATACGGTGAAACATTAATACATGGAAACTTGGATATAAAAAAATAGCTGCGAACACACCTTGTGCCGCAGGATCGCGTTCCATTATCGCGTTAAAGTCAGATCGAAGCTTACCTAGCATCGCTTTTCCTCTACTATTGCTATCGGTTTTGACATTTAGTTAAGCCATCACAACATAATTTATATAGTCTATAAGTATTTCGGATACATAACAACTAAGATTCTTTAGAAAATTATCAACACACTTGGTATTTAATTTCACTTCGTATATACACTTTTGAGCATCTGCTCAAACCAAATGTGGATTTTATATGCCAGAAGTTATTATTAATGGGCCTGAAGGCCGGTTAGAATGTCGTTACATGCCAGGAAACAGGCCAGATGCGCCAACAGCCATCATCCTGCATCCTGAACCCAATAAGCGAGGGACGATGAATAATCGTATTACCTTTGCTTTATATAAATTGTTTCAAGCACGCGGATTTTCGGTGTTAAGGTTTAACTTCAGAGGCGTTGGCAAAAGTCAAGGCTCTTACGATAATGGCGAGGGCGAACTTGCTGATGCTGCTACTGCAATGGACTGGTTACAAAACCAGCATCCGGGATCAAGCGAGTGCTGGATTGCTGGATTTTCTTTTGGTTCATGGATTGGAATGCAACTTATGATGCGTCGCCCTGAAATCACCGGTTTTATTTCTGTATCGCCCCCTGCAAGTACACACGATTTTACGTTTCTAGCGCCTTGCCCTGTATCTGGCCTTATTGTTCAAGGCGGAGAAAATTCACAAGTAACAAGCGATCGCATTCTTCAACTTGTCGAAAAAATATCAAAGCAGAAAGGCGTTACGATTGATGTTGGTATTATAGAGGGAGCAAACCAGTTTTTCAGTGCTCACCTTAATGAGGCAATGGATGAGGTAGAAAGATATGTGGATGCTCGCGCAACCCAAATAGACGAGCCCATTCAAACATTAATAGGTTAGGGATTTTTTTGTGAACCAGCACGCCTATCATTCTGAATTTATAAATCTTATCAAAAGCAGAGGCTATATGCATCAAGTGACTAATCTCGATGGATTAGATAAAAGATGTGATTCAAGGCCAATAACAGCCTATATAGGCTTTGATTGCACTGCTAATAGTCTGCATGTAGGCTCACTCGTTCAGATAATGATGCTTCGTCAATTACAGAATACTGGACATAAGCCAATAGTGCTTATGGGCGGCGGGACTACAAAAATTGGTGACCCATCTGGGAAAGATGAAGCGCGTCCCCTTTTATCTGACCAAGACATAGCGCAGAACAAAGCTGGAATTCTAAATATTTTCGAAAAATACCTCAAATTTGGTGATAATCCTACTGACGCCATTATGATTGATAATGCAGATTGGCTTGAACCATTGTCATATATTCGTTTTTTACGGGATTTTGGTAGTCACTTTTCCATTAATCGAATGCTTAGCATGGATTCTGTCAAACTCAGGCTTGAGCGAGAACAAAACCTTTCTTTTCTTGAATTTAATTACGCCATTCTTCAAGCATACGATTTTATGGAACTACGGAGACGCTACGGGTGTGAGTTGCAGATGGGCGGCTCTGACCAATGGGGGAACATCGTAACTGGTATCGACTTGACACGCAGAGTTGATACCCAGGAAATATTTGGACTTACCTCACCACTAATTACCACAGCTTCAGGTGCTAAAATGGGTAAGTCTGCATCTGGGGCGATCTGGCTTAATGAAGAAAGATTATCCAGTTTTGATTTCTGGCAATTTTGGAGAAATACAGAAGACGCTGATGTAAAAAGATTCCTAAAACTTTTCACTGAATTGCCTTTGAATGAGATTCAACGGCTTGCTGCGCTTAGCGGTGCTGAAATAAATGAAGCTAAAATAATACTGGCAAATGAAGTCACTAAATTATGTCATGGTGAAGAAAATGCTGTTGCAGCCGCTAAAACAGCGAGAGATACCTTTAAAAAAGGAGTGATGTCTGCGGGCTTGCCCCAACTGGATGTATATGCAGATACATTAAATGTGTTTTCAGTACTTGATGCTTTTGTTCAGCTTGGACTTGCTGATAGCAAAGGTGCGGTAAGACGCCTCATTAAAGGTGGCGGCGCTAAAATCAATAATCAAGTGATTACTGATGACGCTATTCAATTAACGACGGATGATTTTGGTGCTGAGAAAAAACTGCAACTATCTGCTGGCAAAAAGCGCCACGCGGTCTTAACTCTTATATAAAAATTTTCACCTTAGTCTTGTTGTACCGGCTCAAGGCGGATGCCTGATTCATTTGTAAGCCAGTCAGGCGACAAAATATTTCTGATAACACCGGGTGCTAAGACCGTAGCAGGATTAATGGTAGTAACTGGATCAGATAGCTGACCTGACATATCAAATTGGGTGGCTAGAAACCCTGTTTTATCTTGGCCGGTTATAATATTGCTCACAAGTGGGATGACTCCTATTACGTCAGACAATAAGCTTAAAGGGGCTAATATTCCTCTTATCTGTATTTCGTCTGTTTGTCTGTCATATTCGCCTGCTAATTGAAATTTAATAGCTTCTCCACTAGCACGCACATCATTTAAAATACGCCTTTCCCCCGCCGTTTCGATATCTGCAATTCCTACCGCAAATCTAGTTCCGTCTCCTTCAATCAGGGAATATAAACCTGTAAGAGAGAGCACAGATAATGTGCGCAAAGATTTAGGTGCTTCAACAACACTAAAATCAGTCAACCTTATTTTCGTATTAAAATTGTCAAATTCTTTATTCTGATATGTGTTTATTAACACGAGATCGCCTCCACGAATCGTATCAAGTACGTTAAGGCCTATCAATGTTCGTCCTGCATTCTGGCTTTTAATAACAAGTTGAGAGGTTTCAGTAGCTGTATTCGTGTAAGAAAGGGTCGCCTCTGCTCCCCCAATAAGGCCTGTCCCTGAGAGCGTTTCATGCTGTGTGTCAAAAGAAGCTTCAATTGTTGCTTCTTCCATTAATGGGGATTGCTTAAGTAATAAGCTACCATTAAGGAGCGCAGTTCCTAAACCGAACTTGTCGATATTTCCCACTAAAGCGCCTTGTAGTGTAATATCTTTTGCAAGTTGCAATCTTGCTGATGAAAAATCAAATGCAATTTTTCTTTTCCCAGAAAGTCCAGATGTCCGACGTAAAAATGTTGTGTCAATTAATCCCCCTTCAGCTACTACATTAAGGGCGTTATCTTCATCCGTCGTAACAATTAGCTCATCTATATCATAGCCAGGAAACCTAATATTTTTTAGAGTAGCTCTCGAAATTACAAAATCTGGCGATATTTCAAGCAAGGCCTCTACATGAGATGTGCCAATAAGCGCTTTTGTGATTTTTATGTTTCTTACCGTATTATCGCTAAATTCAACTGAGGCTTCTACCTCTCCTCTCTCACCTGGGAACTTTGCCCAGTTTAATAGTGGCAAATCGATAGCTCCTTCTTGAAGATCCGCTACAATATCTACAATTCCTGATTTTGAATATGTGTCATATTCAAGATGCAGCCTCATTGCAGAATTTCCAGAGATATTAATCTTAGTGAAATCACTTATTCGATTAGATAAATATTCAGACGGAGATGCTTTTACAACGAGCTTTACTATATTATCTTGTGACCTTTGAGCGTTAAAGGTGGATTCTACCCCTGAAATTTTACCGGACCCATTTATCAAAATTTTCCCGTCTTCTTCGAGAGAAAGCTCAATCTTTCCTTCAGACATGGTTTCATTTAATGGTAGGTTGCCAAATGAGGCATCAGATAGACTTGCTTCAGCTGATACAGAATTCAACCTTAATTTTCTATTTTGAAATTCGGACTTTGTTGAGATTTTTGAGATAATCTTTCCATTGGGGTTGCTAAGTTTTTTAATCTCATCTGGTAATCTGTTTATCGTTGGATCGTCCAACAGCTTGTTGAAAGCTGGAATATCACCAACAATCGTTGTGTCAATTTCTAAATTTCGTCTTACGGTTTTATCGCCGAATCCTAAAACAGGATAAAATTCAACTTGGCCATTTTTTAGTTTCAGAAATGGCATGTATCCTTTGAGAATTTCAACAGATAACTGATTGTCAAAAATACGCGACTGAAGAGAAACACCACCAATTGTTGGGCTTCCATCCTTCCATGTAAAATTTATATTATGCCAGCCCCAGCTGCCAGATAATCCAACTATTTGAACAGTATTAGGGAAAGCTTTGAATAATTCTCGGTATTCTGAAGCAGGTAATTCGATGAACGCTTTTACCTTTGCATCTCTGAATTCCCCGCCACTCCCTCGTCTTGAAAGCCACTGTCTCGCTTCAATGCCTATTTGTTCAGGCCATAAGTCAAACAGCAATTCCGCATCAAGCATCTTCGTTTCAAATGAAAGTGCTGTCAGGATAGAATCATTCCGATTTGGAAACCTTTGACTAAACTGCTGGAGGGTTTTTTCTCCTAACTGTTCAATTATAACATCAGTAGATGGAAATTCAGCTTTAAATTGCACCTCACCCACATCAGCTTGGGTAAGTCTAATAGCGGCATTTTGAACCTTATCACCATCAAAGGAAAAATCTAATTTTCCAAAAATATTCTCGACAAGATTGTCTGAGCCGTTCAGCTTTATCGTACCGTCACTTATTGTGGATTTTAAGATTAGCTTGTCTAGACTACCATCTTTACCAAGGCTGGCTGAGAAGTCGTTTTTTGTTTTACCTTTTATCGTTTTATATTGACCATTAGTTGCCATAATTACAAGCTCAGATATCTGCCCGTCTAATTGAAACTCCTGCCATTTAAAACTATCCTTTGCCGTGGCCTTTCCTGCGGACATTGAAATAGTAGCAAAATCAATTATCCCACCAGAAGTATATTGAGAGATGACCTGATTAATTTCTGCGAACGGATTACCTTTTAGATATGGCAGAATCGATTCAATCCGAGCATTACGCGTTTCGGCTGACACCCTAATTATTGCCTCTGGGTCACCTGCGTTTTCTACTTGAATTGCTGCTTTTATCTTAATTTTGGGTGTGAGGTTCATCACAAGATTAGAAAAAGACGCATTCTTTAGAGAGGCATTATAAGCAAACCATCCTGAAAATTGACTAACATTTACGCGCTCTTGAACTGAGGTATTTACTTCTAGTTTTTGTGAGTTAAAATGACCATCCACGTCTAATAATTTAGAAGCGTTAAATTGCGCATTTATTTCACCTGAGAAAATTCCTTTTGATAGTGTATCTTGAATTCTAGCAGGTAGATAACGCCTAAACTGACCAATATCCATTGACTGCACATTAGTCGTAATCTGCCAACCCAAGGTCTTAAGATTAGCATCAATAGTTGCATCTAATTTCCCGAAGGACTGTGTTTCAGCGGTTACCATAGCCTGCAGATTACGCTGTCCCAACAGGGATGTCTTTAGGCTCGCATCACTAATTAAAATTTTGTTGTTTTTTGTGTCGTTTGCATCCAGCAAGCTTATTTCATCAAAAGAAATTTCAATATGTTTCGGAACAAGATTTACATATTTTTCTTTTAAAATATTGAGAAATGATGGAAATAAAATTTCGGTTTTGTCCCTTAGTTCAGCACCTGCATATTGCGAATTCAAGATAGCGCTATCAACAGAGATTTTTACGTTATTGAGCTTTACTGAATATGGCATTCCCGTTGAAAATGCGGTGCGAAAATCGAAACTAATAATGCTTTCTGGGAAGGTAAATTGCCCATTTGGCCCTGATATCTGTATATTATGAATTTTTGTTTCAAATGGAGATAAAGAGAAAAAAGGCGATATTTCAACTTGCTCAACCTCTACAGTATAATTAGGCAAAAATCTAGAAATCCGCTCTTCAATGATAGTTTCTAAAAAACTAACTTTATCCAAATATAAAGTGGTATTTGAAAAGGAAGCAAGTGGACCTAAAATCAAAAAAGATACTATAATACTGGACAAGTCGAATAGGACATTCATACTCGAAGATTTAGCATGTTTTCTAAACAGCATTTGTTGCCTATAAGCTAATAAATTCAGTAATATTTAATATCTTAGTTATCATACATCATGAATATGTTTCTGCCATAGCTGTGATTAAACTGCTAGACCTTTGATTAAGTCTGGGATAATTATTATATTAATAAAAAATATATCATTATCGTGGAGCAAGCACCGATGCTAGAAATCGGATCAAAAATACGAGATTTTACCATACCAACTGACCGCGGACATTTTTCTATATCTGACTATCAGGGTAGAAATGTTGTCTTATTCTTTTTTCCAAGAGCAGATACTTCGGGTTGCACAAAAGAAGCGGTGGCTTTTACTTCTTTGCTGGCAGAGTTTGATGCGGCAAACACAATAGTCATTGGCATCTCAAAAGATACACCTGAAAAACTAGCTAAATTTCGGGCAAAACACAATCTCGAATGTATACTAGGAGCGGATAATGAAACAGATATTTGTGAGCAATTTGGTATCTGGGTTGAAAAGTCAATGTATGGAAGGTCCTATATGGGGATTGAGCGTTCTACTTTCTTGATTGACCCAGATGGGAAAATTACAAAAATATGGCGTAAAGTTAAAATACCAAGTCATGCTGAGGACGTTCTAGCGCAGGTGCAAGCTGGCGGATAATGTTTGAAAGAGATATATGCTGCGAGCTATTACCTGCGTATGCCGAGACTGATGCTTCCCAGAAAGCAAAAATGATACGGAAAATTGCAGAGAACCTCAAGTTAGGAACATTCAATGTCGTGAAGCACCTGACTATACCGCTTAAACCTGGCAGGCCGACACACCCTAAATTACTACCTCCAAAAGATATGCCAAGGCGCCGTATTAATTCTACTCCTGCTGGACGAATTGCCCTCATCCATGCAATAGCGCATATAGAGTTAAATGCCATCGACCTTGCCCTTGATATGATATTGCGTTTTAGCGACCGTCAATTGCCATTTGATTATGTTAGAGAGTGGATGGGTGTTGCTGATGACGAAGCTCGCCACTTCTTGATGCTAAATGACAGGCTGCGCGAACTAGATAGTTATTATGGGGCACTTCCGGCACATGATGGATTATGGCAGGCAGCGGAAGAGACAGCACATGACTTGCTAGCAAGACTTGCAATTACACCTCTTGTTCTCGAAGCACGGGGGTTAGATATAACTCCGCAGCTTATTGAAAAGATGAAAAAAATAGGGGACACTAAAACTGCTGATTATTTTGCCATTATCATGAAGGACGAAATAGGTCACGTTCGCGTTGGGAAAAACTGGTTTGATTATGAATGCGGCAGACTACGCCAAGATCCAATCAGCTCTTGGCAACGAGCGGTAAACACATATTTTCATGGATCGCTTAAACCGCCCTTTAATATAGAAGCCAGAGACGCTGCAAGATTTTCAGCCGCCTTTTACCAGCCACTTGCCACACAAAAAAATAGATAAAAACTATCGTGTCATACCCACTTTTGAGGCTAGACCAGCTTCTATAAAATCGTCAATATCTCCATCTAAAACTGCCTGTGTATTTCCTGTCTCGACCTGCGTTCTAAGATCTTTTACCATTTGGTAGGGATGCAACACATAGGATCGTATCTGACTTCCCCATCCATTATCCGCTTTACTCGCATTTCCTTCTGTAGCTGCATTCTCTCTTTTCTGAAGCTCAACTTCATATAATCTTGCTCTCAGCATTTTCATGGCTGTTGCTCTATTACGATGTTGAGACCTGTCTGACTGACACTGAACTATAATATTTGTTGGAATATGGGTTATTCGAATAGCTGAATCGGTTGTGTTAACATGTTGGCCGCCAGCACCAGATGCTCTGAAAGTATCTACCCTCAGATCTTTATCCTCGATATCAATATCAATATTATCGTCAATTTCTGGATATACCCAAATGCTGGAGAAGCTTGTATGCCTGCGCGCTGAACTATCAAAAGGTGATATTCTAACCAATCTGTGAACACCAGACTCTGTCTTTATCCATCCATAACTACTATCCCCAATAATTCGTATGGTAGCTGATTTTATCCCAGCCTCTTCGCCATCCGCCTCATCAATTACCTCTACTTTGAAACCGCGGCGCTCGGCCCATCTCATATACATTCGCAATAGCATTGCAGCCCAATCTTGCGCCTCTGTTCCTCCAGCACCTGAATGGATTTCAACAAAGCAATTATTTTTATCAGCCTCACCTGATAACAAACTTGCGATTTGCCTTTTACCAGCAACTACCGCAAGCTGCTGGATCGCATTCTCAATTTCTTTTATTAAATCTTTATCTTGCTCATCATTTGCAAGTTCCAGCATTTCAATCTGCTCTGCTAATTCCTCTTCTAATTCTCTTATGCTTTGAATTTGGGTTTCTAAGTTTGTTTTCTCGCGCATTAAACCTTGTGCATTTTTTTGATCATTCCAGAAGTCCTTTAACGAGCTACTGTCCTCAATCTTGGAAATTCTATCAAGTGCTTGCTCCCAGTTTACATGTTTTTTCAATAGCAGAATTACCTGTTCTATAGCGTCTATGGAGTGCTGTGTTTCTGCTTGCATAATAGGAACTTAAATGAGCTGTTTGATTAAAAATATAACTTTGTTCTTGATACGAAATACCTCATACCATAGTGAAAAAGTAGCATCTATCAATATAAATCCGGTGTATTAATAGTTTGATCTGTCATTTTATCTTTTGGGAGATCAATTAAGTTAGGAGATGACGGGGATTGCCCTGGTTTAAAGACTTCCATCACTACATCCGGATTGGAAAGCTTTACATGATATCCTTTTTCGGCATGAACTGGGTATAAATTGACACCGTCGGGACGGCGGAACGGAATTTGTGGGGCATCTGCTAAAGCTTCAGTCATAAAGGATTGAAAAATTGGCACTGCGGCTGTAGACCCAGTCTCACGTTTTCCAAGTGGTCTAGGCTTATCATAACCCACAAAAACGCCTGCAACCAAATCTGGGGAGAACCCAATAAACCATGCATTCGTATTATCATTGGTAGTACCTGTTTTACCCGCAAGCACTAGTCCTGTCTGAAGTAATTTTCTTCCAGTTCCTCTTTTTATTACACCCTCTAGCATTGTGATGATTTGATAGGCAGAGGCTGGATCTGTTAATTGCTCTCTATTATCAGGCAATGTTGGCACCGCTTGTTCTTTCCATCCTCCATCTGCAACGCATTCCCCACATTCTCTGGTGTCATGTCGCATAATAGTTTTGCCATAGCGGTCTTGTACTTTGTCAATCAAACTCGGAGTGACTTTTAAGCCACCATTTACCAGTTGACCATATGCTGCTGTAACCCGAACCAAAGTCGTTTCTCCAGCGCCAAGTGCCATAGATAGATAAAGAGGTAGATTATTGTTTATATTGAATTTTTTTGCATAGTTTTGAACTACTGGCATGCCAATTGCCATCGCCAGCCTTGCTGTCATCAAATTGCGTGACTTTTCGATACCGACCCTCATAATTGATGGACCATAAAATTTTTTAGTGTAATTGGATGGTTTCCATTTAGGCAAGCCTGGGCCTTGATCAACTGCTAATGGCGCATCTAGAATTTGAGTTGTAGGGCTATAGCCTTGGTCAAGCGCGGCAAGATATATAAAGGGTTTAAAAGCGGAACCTGGCTGGCGATATGCTTGGCTTGCCCTGTTAAATTCTGAATCATTAAAATTATAGCCGCCAGACATAGCAAGCATTCTTCCAGTATGAGGGTCCATTGCAACAATTGCCCC
>MDTB01041908.1_pt1 | contig 13437 bp, 13 predicted proteins | sample 811161 | NCBI WGS metagenome assembly MDTB01 (sample SAMN05326650, study PRJNA326480) | marine metagenome | isolation source: seawater | place: Mediterranean Sea | collected 2009
CCAGGCCTTAAAAGCACAGTAGTAGAACTGTTAATAATTTTTATTATACCGCGGGGTGGAGCAGTCTGGTAGCTCGTCAGGCTCATAACCTGAAGGTCGCAGGTTCAAATCCTGCCCCCGCAACCAATATAGAATTAATTCATATTCATTTTTAAACTTTATCAATTTAAAGGTTTCTAAGTTTATTCTCCACCTCTAATATCAAGAATTGAATTAGTTATAAAAGAACTTTTTTCTCCACAAAGAAATATTACAGCATTTGATATTTCATCTGTTTTGGCCATTCTTTTTAGTGGCACTAAATTAGCTCTATCATTCAAATTAGTTCTTCCAATTTTTTTGTGAAAGTCAGTTTTTGTTGCACCAGGTCTAATACAGTTAACTAAAACTTTATTTTTTGCACCAATTTTTGCTGTTGTAATTGTAAGTGCTTCTAAAGCAGCTTTAGAAATACTATAGTGAACTGTTTTTTCTCCACCACCATACTGCCACCCACCACTACTAATATTTATTATTCTTCCATTATTTTTTTTTGACATAGTTCTTATTGCAGCTTGACTTAAATAAAAAGGAGCTTTTAAATTAACTGCAAAACATTTGTCCCATTCATTAAGTGAGAGCTTATCAAAGTTCATAGGTTTTACATAACCTGCATTATTAATTAAAATATCAATCTGTCCTTCACTCCACTTTAAAAAGGTATTCCATAATTTGCTCACATCCTTGGACTTTGCTAGATTAGCTCTAATTACCTTACATTTATTTTTGTTTGCAAATTTAAATAATTTATCAATTCCTTTTTTATTTTGATTGTAATGAATTGCAACTTTTGCACCCAAGGTTAAAAAGTCTTTAGCAATTTGAAAACCAATACCACTACTTGATCCTGTTACTAATACATATTTATCAAAAAAAAAATTACTTTTTTTCATAATAAGCACTCCACTCTTTCACAAATTCTCTGCCCATCATAGTTCCGTTTGCATCGCACTCACTGCAAGGAGATTCAATCCTAAGAGCTTTTGAGAGATTCTTACGAGTCCTTTTGTATATTTCATTATTCCATATTTCTAAAATCGAAGTATCTTTTATATTACCTAAAATTAATTTTTTATACCAATCATGATTACATAGTAAAACAGAACCGTCATAATCAACCATGATTTGATAAAAAGGATAAAAACATTTTTTTCTTAGTCCCTCGTTCAATCTGTTTACTTTTAATTCTGGCATATTAATCGCGCCAGCTCTGTTTGTGATATTAATTCCATAACTTTCTTCCTTAACCCATCTATATCTGAGATCAAATTGAACGTCAGTTAGTTTAGCCTTCTTTTTTAAATTTAAAAACTTATCAATTTGATGAGGTCCATCATAAAGACTGACACTGATTTGAGTTAAGCCAGAGTGAAAAAGTTTAAGTAAATTTTTAAGTTCTAAATGATCACCGTTAGTTACCATTTCAATTCTGTTTTTTGGTAATAATTTTCTAGTTAGTTTTATAGCTTCAAAAGAATGTTTATATAAAATAGGTTCACTAAAACCAGAATATATAATACCACCTTTATACTCTATATTTCTTAAGTCCTTAATAACCTTTTCGTAGGTCTTAATTTTCATATGTTTATTTAAATTTGGAAAATCTTTAGGATTGCTTCTTGGGCAAAATTCACAAACTCTATTACATAAGCCAGATAAACTAAACTCGATCCAAGAAAATATTGGAGGTGTTTTAGCGCTAATATTAGTTTTCATGTCACTACGAAAACTATTTTTTCTAATTACATTCCTATCAATTATATTTGGCATAAATAAACTTTATTAGGATTAAATTTATTTGCAATTTTATGTAGTATAAGTACTAGCAATTTTATATCAAGTAAACTTAAGATATTTGTGAAATTATAAATGGTAAAAATTATTTTTTTTTTGTTGAATTACAAATAAGATATTAAAAAATAAGAAATAATAAAAAACTAAGGTGTAAATTTGAAGAAAACGAAAATGATATTTGATTATTTTAAAAAGGTGGGGTTTAACTCAATGGTTGGGGTTCCATGTTCTTATTTTAATAGTATGATGAATTGTTATCATAAAAATAAAAAATTAATAATATCCAATAATGAGGGTGAGGCTGTTGCAATAGCAGCTGGGAAAAAATTAGCTGGGGGGAACCCAATAGTTTTTTTCCAAAATTCTGGATTTGGCAATGCTCTCAACCCAATCACTTCTTTAATACAGACTAATAAAATACCATTACTATTTATGGTCTCTTTGAGAGGGGACAAATTATTAAGAGATGAACCTCAGCATCTAATTATGGGTAAAATAACAAAAAATCTGTTTACTAGTATTGGTATTAGAAGCGAAATTTTAGACTCTAGTAAAAATGTAAAAATGATATTTAAAAAAATTAAGGATGATATATCTGAAGGAAAATCTTTTGCTTTGATAGTAAAAAAAGGATTTTTTGAAAAAACCAAAAATTTAACTAAATTTGTAAAAAAAAAAATTCCAAAGACTTACTTTTTGACTAAGACAAAGTCTGTGAAAAAAATATCAAGAAGAAATGTAATAAATATCATAAAAAAAAATGTACCTACAAAATCTTGTATTATTTCTTCAACAGGATTTCTTAGTAGGGAGTTATATTCATTAGGAGATGATCCCAGAAACTTCTATATGGTCGGTGCAATGGGTTGCAGTTGCTCAATTTCCTTGGGAGTTGCAATGATAAAAAAAAATCATAATGTTATTTGTATTGATGGAGATGGTGCATTGTTGATGCGGCTTGGAAGTATGTCAAATATATCTCATTACAGGCCTAAAAAGTTTTTACATTTTTTAATAAATAATGAATCACACGAAAGTACAGGAGGCCAATTTTCAAATGCAATAAATGTAAATTTTGGTCAAATTGCTAGTGGTTTTAATTATGCGTCAGTTTCAGTCTGTGATGATATAGAAACACTTATATCCTCAATAAGTTGGTGTATAAAAAATGATGGACCTCACTTTATTGAAGTTAAAGTTAAAAAAATAACTGATCCTGACTTTCCTCGACCATCTGAAACTCCTGAGTTTAATGCTAGAAGATTTACAAATTATTTAAGTAACTTAGAGTGAATTAGTTAAAATTTTCATTATTAATTCTGAGTTAAGTTCTACAGGATTATTTTGTAATCTAACTGGATCTATTGATTTAGAAATTAAAAAAAGGTTATGTTTTCTAATATTAAAATTTATTAAATTAAGTGAGATTCCTAAAGATTTAACTTTTTTCTTAAATGTATTAGCAATATTATTTTTTCTTGTACGCATAGTTTTTTCTAAAAATTTAATTGAATTAGTTAATTTTTTAGATTTAGAATTATTATTTATAATATGTTGAGCATGCAAATCTAAAAAAGCTGGCATTGTTAATGCTACAGAAAGTCCATGAGATACTTTGAATTTTTTTGAAATATAGTAAGACAGTGCATGAGGTCCTGTAGTTTTTGAAATATTAATTGCTTTACCAGCTAAATTTGAACCAATAAGAATTTTTTGATGCGATATAAAGTCATTTTGTAAAATAGCTGATTCAATATTTTCCCATATGAATTTAATACTTTGAAAAGAATATTTTATGCTTTCTTTTGAAGCATTATTTGACCAACTAGATTCAATTGCTTGGCATAATGCATCTAGTGCTGATGATATTTTTTGTGTTTTGCTACACGTAAAAGAAAGATGAGGATCTAAAATATATTTTTTTGGAAGCAATATGTCATTTTCAATCGAATATTTTTTTCCATTTATATATGTTACTGCAAATTTTGTAGACTCACTTCCACTTCCTGCCGTAGTTGGTATTGCTATGAAATCTATTTTTTTATTAATTTTTAGTTCTTTAATTTTTTGTTCTTTTACTTGTGAGGAATTAATCCTGAGTAATTTAAGCGATATAAAAAACTTAGCAAAATCTAGTGTACTTCCTCCACCAAATCCAATTATTAGGTCATAGGTTTTATTAAGATATTTCTGAGATAAATTTTCTGAACTTTTAAAATTGGATTTAAAGTATTTTATAGAGATAATTGATATTTTTGCTGAATCAAAAATTAGTTTTAATTCATTTGCGACTTTAAATCTTTCATTACAACTTACTGAAACAATCAATAAAATATTGTTATATTTTTTTTTTAATTTATCTAGGTTTTTTTTCCAATCTTGAAGTTTATGTATTTTAACCATCAAAAAATTTAAATTATTTATTTTTATCTATCACAATAGTGTTTATGAAATAATTATTCATTCTCAATATTTCTAAGTATTCTTTTAATTGAACAGATATCTTTTTCAATTTCTAATGATCTAGAGTTTCTTAAAATTCCTAGAGCTGCATTTTCCATTGCTGGATAACTTGCTCTTAAAAGCTGGTTTGCATATATTACTACGTTGATACCATGATCTATTAACCTTTCTTCTTTTACTTGATTATATGAGGTTGGAACACATATCAACGTTCCCGAATAGTTTTTTTTTCTAATTTTTTTACAGAAATTAAAAATATTCTTTGGACTTTTAATACAATCGTGAATCATAATACCATCCGCTCCAGCATCAATATACATTTGAGCTCTTTCAATCGCATCATCAACAGTCTTTCCTAAAATTAGACTTTCTATTCTTGCAAAAATAAAAAAATCATTTGTAATCTGAGAAGATTTGCCAAGCCTAATTTTATTTGAAAAATCAGTTGGATCATCTTGAAATTGTTTTACGCTAGTTCCGTACAAAGAATTCTTTTTTGGACCAGTTTTGTCTTCTACTATTATTGCTGAAACCCCAAGCCTTTCGAGTGAATTAATTTTAGCAGGAAAATGTTCAATACTACCACCAGTATCAGCATCAAAAATTAATGGTTTTGTAGTGACTTCAAATATTTGATTAATAGTCCCTAATCTGAGAGATAAATCCACTGATTCAGTATCAGGTTTTCCTCGAACACTTGATTCTGTTAAACTACTTCCCCACATTCCATCAAATTCTATTTTGATTCCCATTTTCTTTATAAATGACTTTTCAGCTACTAATCCAGACAAACCATTGTGACTTTCTATTATCCTTACTAATTTTTTTGAGGTTAGAAGTCTCTTGAGTTTCATTCTTCTTGCTTCAGGTGTAATTCCAATTTCTTTATTTATTTCAATTAATTTTGTACTAGAGATTCCTTTAGTATATGGAATCTCAATCAATTTACCTTTCCATTTTTTTAGAACTTGTAAAACTTGACTTCTTGCTTCTTTTTGAACGCCACTTTTCCAATCGTCTCCATGGACAACAAAATCAGGTTTTACTTTTAAAAGATTAGGTCTGTAATCAAGTGTTTCTTGACACATTATTTCATCAACATATTTCAATGAATTTACAACAGCATATCTTTGTTCATAAGTCATGAAAGGCAATCTTTTATAGGATGCAATTGCTTTATCTGTTAAAAGACCAACTATAACTTTTCCAAGTGTTTTGGCTTTTTTGAGAATATTAATGTGTCCAGGATGCATTAGATCAGCACTAAGACCAACATATACTTTTTTCATTACTCTTATTAACTTGATTTATAACTTAGATCAAAAAAAAAATAAAATAATTAATTTTTTAATTAATATTTTTATGATAAAACCAAATTTATTAAAATGCATAGTTTTAGTGAGATAAATTCTGAATATAAAAAAAATGGTTTTGTCCTTTTAAAAAATTTTTTTTCTGCTGAGAAAATAGTTAATATAAAAAAATATCTTCAAAACACAGATATTGAAAATTTGGGTTGCAAGGTATACTTTGAAAAAAATAAAGGTGAGAAAGTAATAAGAAGGATTGAAGATTTTTCAAAGAAATTAGATTTCATACAAGAACTGCTCAAAGATCAAAAATTAAATGATTATATTTCAAATTTAATGGGAGCAAAGGCTACAATATTCAAGGAAAAAATTAATTATAAACAAGCAAAAAAAGGAAGTGGATTTAAACTCCATGTAGACGGACATTTTTATTGGACAAGTAAAGAAGGAAATAAAAAAAAGGGATGGAAAGAATATTCTGATGATTTTTTGAACTTAGTAATTCCTTTGGATGAATGTTCAAGATCAAATGGGTGTTTGAAGATTTATCCAAAAACTGAGACGCATAAAAAACTTGGAAAAAATTGGGAGAGTATTACTAATAGTTTGTTAGATGGCGGACCATATCTAAAAAATAAATTTACATCAAAAATCAGACCGTTTTATGTAATAATGCAGCCAGGTGACATACTTTTTTTTAATTGGATGTGTATTCATGGTTCAGATTATAATAATTCTGTTAAAGATAGACCGATATTATACATAACATATAACAAGATTGAAGATGGAAATTTTATGGAAAAATATTTCCATGATAAAAAACATAGCCTTTCTCTAGAATCCGAAAAATCATTAAGATAAAATGAAAATAAATAAAATATTTTTAATTGATTATGTTTTTATTTTATTTATTAGTTTTTGGCCCGTAATACATTTTATATCAAATAATCTTAGAGATAATATTATTTCTTTAGAAATAGTTTTTTTTGGATTAATTGTATTTTTATTTTTTTCCATATTATATTTTTTACTTTCGTCAATTTTAAAAAAAAAAAAAACTAAAGTTTTAGGTTTTGTTATAAGTATTATGATCCCCTTTTTTTTATTTGGTGGATTTGAAGAACTTGTAATTGGTATTAGAGGTACATTAGAATATTCTGCCAAAATATCATTAATTTTACAAATCATAACTACCTTTTTAATTTATTCTTTTTTTCAAAGGCGTATGAATGATTCTAATAGAAATACTATCTTAACAGTTTTAATATCAATTTTATGGTTTTTTCCAATAATAAATATTCCCTTTAATATTTCCTCGTCAAAAAAATTTTTTGAAGAAAAAAAGGAAATTTCCAGCTATGATATTGTTTTAAACAGTAATATTTATTATATAATATTGGACCAATATGCTAGAGAGGATGTATTAAAAAAATATTTAAATTTTGATAATTCTTATTTTTTGAACGAATTACAAAAAAGGGGTTTTAAGTATTTTCCAAAATCTTTTTCCAATTTTGATACCACTCCATTATCTATCTCTACGACACTAAATATGGGTTTTTATACTTTTACTCCAGACTATAACGTTAGTATTATTCAAAATGAAAGTAGAATATTGGATATTTTAAAATCTAATGGATATAAAAATATTTTTATTGAATCTGGAGGTAACTCTCAAATAACATGTAATGGTCTTGAGGATTTTTGCATAAAAAGTGGCACTATAAATGATGACATAGCTTTATTATTAAAAATGACTCCATTATGGAGAATAATTAGAAGTAGTACCTTTTTTAGATATTTTGAAGCTTTATATATTTTAACAGATCTTAAACCATCAATTATTAAAACATTAGATTTTAATCAAGGAAACAAATTTAATTACTTTGTGATGGCTCATATTATGTCACCACATGAACCTCAAAGGTATAATGAAGATTGCTCAAAATATTATTCAATTAATCCAGGTTTAGGTGAACCATCCGTATCGCAGTATCTTACTGATTTACCTTGTCTTAATCAAAATGTAATAGAGTCAATTGATCAAATTTTAAAAAGGGATAAATCTAATCCCATAATATTTTTAATTTCAGATCATGGAATTAGCAGGTCAATGGTTAATAATAATGATGAATTATTAAGATTAAAAAATTTAATGTTGATTAAATCCCCAAACCAATGTAGTGAATATCTTAATCAAAAAATTTCACCTGTAAATATAATGCACTTTGCAGTTTCGTGTATAACGCAAGAAAAAATGAAATTTAATAAAAATAGATATTTTGTGACTATTAAAAATTCACCAAAAAATAAGAAAGATCTTATTGAAGTTACTGAAAAAGTGGAGTCTGAAAGGAAAAATAATGAATAATATTATTTTTCTTATTTTAGTTTTTTCTCTACTTCCTGGATTTTTATACGCTTATTTGGATGGTGGTTTCTTAAGTATGATTCTGCAGTTTTTTGTAGCTTTTGTAGCTATGGCATTGGTATATTTAAGATTGACAATCACGAAAATAAAAGATCTTTTCAAAAAATTTTTATCGATTTTTAAAATTAAATAAAAAACTATTTTTAATTATTTCTTAAGTAACTGTTTAATTAAATCAAAACTTGATTCAGATACATTCCCAATATTAGAAAAGTTTTTATTTCGAAATTGTGTAATTTTTGACTTGTTGGAAATTTTTAATTTTGCTTTTTTTACATGTTCTTCGAAAAAATTAATTTGATCAGGTTTTAATTCATAACCAAAAAGATTCTTAATTTTTTCTTCAATTGGTGTTATTGGAATATCAAAAAAATTTTTATTATGAATTTTTCTTTGAAAATTAATGTAAATAATTGGCCTAAAGAAGATAAAAAGAAACTCAATTGTAATAGCAGAGTTATCAGTTATTAATAATTCAGACGCCTCCATACTTTTTAGTGCTATTGTATTTTTATCTAATACAAATCTTTTTTCACCCTTAAATTCAAAGTTAATTTTATTTATTACATTCATTGATCTTTTATAATGCTCTGGATGTGGTCTAAGAATTACTTTGAAGTTTTGTTTGATGAGTTTTTCAATAATCTCAAATCCTTTTTTATCAAAAAGATTATTTTTATTATAATTCCAGGTGGGAGCAAATAAAATTACTTTACTAGGTTTTTTTATGGTTTGATTTGATTTCTTTATTAAATAATCTAAATATGGATAGCCAACATTGAAGAGCATTTTTTTTTTTAAATTATATTTTTTTTCCAAATGTCTTAATTCTTTTATTTGATAAGGTCCATTACAAAATATAACATCATAGTTATTGAAGGCATGAGGTTTAAATAATTGATGAACACTTGTAGGTCCATGAAAAATATAAATATACTTTTTACAGAAGTTTGATTTCCTTATATTATGTCCAATGTCTGTTAAAGTAGTTAAAAAAAGTTCACATTTTATAATACAAAGTAACATAACTTTCAAAAAACCATCCCCTATGTAAAAATAATTAACTAATTTTTTATTTTTAAATAAGTCGTCTTTTTCACTAGAAGTTAAAAAAGTAACTTCAAATTTATTAATCGTTAATATTTCAATTAATGAAAGAAAATGAATAGTATAAAATTCATTCTCGCTATAAAAAATAATTTTTTTTTTAGAATCATCCAACTTGAAAAAATTAATATAGTTTTTGATTGTCCTAAAAATTTTTTGAAACATTATGTTTAATCTGTATTAAGAAATTAAATATTAAAATTTTTATAAAAATTTAACAATTAAAATTAATAATATTCAAAAATTTTAAATATAAGAATTGTTTTATAAATGTTAATATTCAGTCTAATGTCTTACTAATTAATTTTTATTTATTTAATCAAATTTTTTGTAATTTTCTATGGATTCTTTTTTAAGCAAATTATTGTATAAAAATTATTATTATAAAAATAAGAGAATTAAATTAAACGATATAAGAACTTTAAATTATAATAATAATCTAAGAAGATTTGAGTCTGCCAATCAAATTTTACTTAGCCAAACAAGTACTAAATTAGAATCATATTATAAATTAAGATTACTAGAGATTGAAAAAATTGTGAAAAGATATGCAATCAAGAAAATAATAGAATTTGGCTCTGGAAGAACAACAATTTTCTTTAATTTTTTAAAAGAAAAAAATAAAATATCTGTTAAGACTTATGAACAGGATTCTAAATGGAAGAAAATATTAGTAGCCGCAGGAAAAGAAATTAATATAACAAGAATGAATATCTGTGTTAGACCAGTAACTAAATATAAAGAAGGTGGTAAATTCAGTAATATTGATAAAGAAACGGTAGACTTACTTTACATAGATGGTCCTTATATAAATAGATATAAAAAATTTTTAACTTTTACATTAAAGCCTATTTATTATGACTTTTATGAATTCTTACAAGGAAAATTTATACCTAAAGTAATTATGATAGAAGGTAGAACTGATACAGTTGATGAAATTTTAAATTCGGATCAAGTCTCGAACTACTTCTTTAAAGGAGAATTTACTTGGTCAATGCAAAGGAAAAATTATTTTCAGGCAATTGCAGCAAGAAGGCATTCAATATTTATAAGAAAATTCTAGTTTTAGATCTCAAAATCAGATAAATATCTTTCAAATTTTATTTTACTTGAAAGTAAATTTTCATAAGTCTTTTCTTTATATATTTTTTTTACAAATGCAAATGGAGTTAAATATTGAAAAGCAATCATAAGTCTACTTTTATTCATAGATCGCGCACCAGCATGAAAACAATTACTAGTGTCTGCTAAGATCATAGTTCCCTTTATTGAGTTGATAGTATTAATTTTTTGACTATCTAATAGGTCATCTTTAATTCTTTTTTGATCTTGATTAGGTTTATAATTAATCTTTTTCTGTAATTTAACTGAATCTTTTTTGGGATAAATCATCAGTGGACCAGATTCTTGACCAACATCATTACAATAGATAAAACATTTTATCTGACTGAAATCTTCATGATCTAAGTGAAATAATTGACTGCCTTCAATTTTTTGAGCACTATTTGTGGGTGTGTAATATATGTTGATATTGGTTAATATTGGAAAAATTCCTAAGTATTCACTTACAACTTTAAGAATTGATTCAGATTTAGCTAATTGAAAGATTTCTGATTTTTTTTTAAAGTCTTTTTTTTCAGTTATTCTTATAAAGTAACTTTTATTAATATTTTTTTTTTTTTTGTAGTTAGTTAAGATTTTTTTTGCTTCAATCACTGCTTTTTTTGATATATTTATTATTTTTTTATCATTTAATATCACAAATCCTTTTTCTTGATTTATGCAGTCTGAAAACTCAACATTTTTAAAATCATTTATTAATTTTTTTCTATTATAGAATTTAAAGAAAAAAATAAATTTTAGAAAAGAATTAGAAAACTTTCTTAGATAATAATTCTGAAATCTAAAATAAAGGATAGGATCATTTATAAAAATGAATAATTTCTTTAAAAAATTAAGAATCATTACCGTACCCAAAAATTAGTATATTTATTATTTTCCTCTTCAAGAAATAAATGATTTTGGCTTATGCTATTTGCACTTAAAATATTAAGAATATTATTAGATTTTTTTGAGGCATTTAAATATGTTGAATAAAACCCAAAGTCTTTATTAGAATTATTACTCCATATAATCTTTTTTTTATTTTTAATTTTTTCTAAAGTCGAAACTTCAAAAACTTTATTCAATATCGATTTATGATCTAAAATATTCTTATTATAGCTTTTAGTAAGATCTAGAACATAGTTTTTTGGTAAGTTTTTTGGTTTATATTGTCCAAAAACTATAATCTGATGTTCATTAAAAACTTTAAAAGGAATTAAGTCATAATTTATACATATATTTATTAAACTTGTTGGTGAAAAAAAATGAAGGTGCAATGCAAAAAGAAAGTTAGCCAATAGAAAATCATGATTTTGATTAGGAACAGCAATACAAAAATATCCACCTGGTAAAAGAACTCTCTCTAGGGCTTCAAAGTATTCATGAATATCATAAACATGCTCTAAAACATGACTAGAATAGATGAAATCAAACTTTGTATTAAAGCTTTTGAAATTTAGTTCATTTACTTCAATATTCTTTACATTTATTTTTTTTTTTTGAGCATTTCTGACTCTATGTTCTGATGCCTCAATACCATGAACTATTGCACCAAATTTTTTAAAATGATGAATTCTATCACCATTTCCACACCCAATATCTAATACTTTCATACCTTTTTTTATATGATTAGAGCAAAAGTTTCCTATATTGTCTCCAAGAATTGCTGGTTTTCCTATTAGAAATTTTTCTATTAAAAGTTGTTTTAAACTCTTTTTAATATTTTTTATTTTTTTTTGATTATCCCAGCTTTTTGCATACCAAGATTTATACCATTTTTTTTCAGGCCTTCTTGAATGAAACATATGACTGCAATTTAGACATTGACTAGTAGATAAAGAATCTTTTAGTTCAGAAATTTTTTTAATTTTTTTTGATCCACAATTTGGGCATCGTTTAAAGGACTGAAATTTTATGTGATTAATTTCAGGAACTTTAATAGTATTTTGCTGAGATGAAATACTAAATTTAATTTTTGTTCCGCTCATATTTTTTTTTAAATTTTAAATTACTATTTAATTATTTAGTTTATCATTACTTAAAATAAATAAATACTATGTAAAAAAAATTGTCTAATATAAATATAAATATTATTACAGGAGATGAAGGCTATGGTTACGAGTTATTTAATGGTTTCTGGAGCCCAATTTTCTTTCATTATGAACTATTTAAAAATTTAGGAATAAAATTTAAGTTCTTGAATACACTTAGTGATAAAAGTTTGGACGCAGATATTTTATTTATATCTTCAAGGTTTTTTAAAAGAAAAAAGAGTGAAAATTTTTTGGATCAATCGATACTAAAAACTATTAATGAAATTAAAGAAAAAAAAAGAGTAGTTTGGTTTGATTTGAGAGATAGTGCAGGAACAACTCAATTTGAAGTTTTACCATATGTTGATTTTTATATAAAAAAACAAATTTATAGTGATTTAGATGTTTATAAAGAAGATATTTATGGAGGTAGAATGTACTCTGATTATTATAATAAATATTTTAATGTTCAAGATTCTCAAATATATAAAATGAAAAAACTTGATATTAAATTTAAAGATAAAATCCATGTTGGTTGGAATATAGGAGTTCGGAACTTTAAGAATATTCCACCTTCTAGATTCATGAAATACCTATCATTTTTTAATGAAAAATATAAACTATTAGGTATTAAAAAAAAATTATTTGAATTTATTAATCCTGATAAAGATAGGAATATCAACTTAATTGGATCTTTCAGTAAAAATATTGATAGAAATTCAGTAAGGTTTCAAAGAGAGTTATTTGAAAAAAAAATTAATAAATTTAGGTTTAAGAAAAAGACTAATCTGACTGCTAAAGTTCCTATTAAAGAATATTATAGAAATCTTCGTAACGCTAAAGTTTTAATAAGTCTTTATGGTTGGGGAGAGGTTTGTTATAAAGAATTTGAAGCTTCTATTTTTGGATGTTGTTTCGTTATGCCCAATATGTCCAACATAATTACATGGCCAAATATATATAAACCTAGAGTTACTTATTTACCAATTAAATGGGATCTTAGTGATATAAATGATGTAGTAAGTTTATTGATTGATAATCCTGAATTGAGATTTAAGTTGGTAAAAAAATCACAAGAACAAATTAATTCGGTTAGAAATGAAATAGGATATGATTATTTTTTTAAATTATTTAAGAAAATTATTAGTTGATTAAA